>OKTF01000478.1_pt1 | contig 29919 bp, 40 predicted proteins | sample 1606461 | NCBI WGS metagenome assembly OKTF01 (sample SAMEA3879599, study PRJEB24766) | human gut metagenome | biome: human-associated habitat; feature: feces | place: USA | collected 1985/1987 | reverse complement strand
AGTTTTCACTCTCATTCATTTTCCTCCAATGTATAAGTAGGATTACAACTTGTTCTATAGAACCAATTTAGCATATTTCTATTATCATGAAAAGACACTTTACAACTTAAAGCTAAATAAAAGGTCAAAAAAAAGAAGAGCTACTTGCTCTTCCCAGTTTGTCATATTACTCTTCCAATAATGTATGAATTACTTTGATAACTTTTTTCTGCTCTTTGATCGGAAGTTTTTCTATTTTCTCTGCCAGCTCATTGGTAACACCTGTAACTGAATGTGCCACAACATCAATCAAAAGAGTATCTGCAGAAACATCTAATGCATTTGCAATTGCAACAAAGGTATCCAATTTTGTAACTTTCAAGCCTCTCTCTATTACACTCACATGCGTCGGACTTAAATTTACTAATGCAGCCAGTTCCTCTTGCGTGAGATTTTTTGCTTCTCGTGCTGATTTGATTCGCTGTCCTACTGCTTTCAAATCCATCGTAACACCTCCTTCAGAACGAATAATCGTTCTGAATTTAGTATACTTGTGGATATCTTAAATATACAGAATCGCAAAACCAAGTTCTAATTCTATAGAACTATATTCAAAGTTTTTCTTTGCATTTTCGTAAAAAAGCGTTATGATTGAATCAGTTAAATCAAAGGAGGTATCAAATCATGAAATCACATAAATACTGGTCCTTAGGCGCACTTTTCTGTATGTTGGGATGCATTTATTCTGGAATCAAAAAATCTATGACTGCACATAAATACTTTGCCTATTCTTCATTGCTTTGTATGGGCATGTCCATTTATTCTGGTCACAAACTTGTTTCTCCAAAGAAGAAAAAAATCACCGAATCAAATAATAGTGAGAATAGTTAAATAAAAAATTGACCTTTATTCATCAAAGACAAAGGGGCTGTTGCAAAATAGATGAGTAATCAATCTATGGAGCAATAGCTCCATTTAGTACCATATAAGTGTAAGAGATAAAGTATACCATTAGTGCTTTATCTTCTGCACTTATTTTTTTATGATAAGGGAGTAATTGGTCTGGCGAGCAGCTTTTTGGATTAACCACATCCGTCATAAAAACCGTCAACCGCCCCTTATTATAAGCGGTCGTTTAAGCAGGTTGAAACCCGCAAGGTGCTTTCGTATAACGAACTAAAATGAGTGGTAATAAGTGTGGATGGGACAATTACAGATTTTTTAGGAGGTTACAGATGATAAGTGTAGGAATTGATCATTGGTATCGACTGAAAGAATATGAACCGGAAGAAAGTATTTACGCAGAACTAAAGCTTTTAGGTCGACAGTACCGCCATTATATATAGATTTATTTTGAAGAAAGAAAAAGAAGGAAAGTCAAAACGTGCCGCATCTACTCCTACATAACGATAATGCCATGGCTCATAGCTTGTCCCTGTAATCTCCTGTTTCCCTTGTGGGTACCGTAATATGAAACCATAATTATGTGCATTTGTGGCAAGCCACGTATATACCTCATCATTTGAGCTCTTTGATTATATCAACTGCAATGCCTAATTGGTGTTCACTTGTTCCGGGCAAAGCTACCCATTCCTTAGCAGTTCTTTCTGCTCTTGACTGTGAATATCCTTCATTTATATAAGCCTTTATCTTATCATCTAATATTTTCTGCTGTTCATCATAAGTTCGATAACCTTCCCGAACAACCGGATATATTCTATCTTTCTTTGCTGCATCAAACATTTCTTGTAAATACGTATATATCCTGCTATCCACCTTTTGACCATTCGATAACTCTGTTAATTCCACTCTATAATCTTCCGGTATTTCATTCCAACGGTTTATTACAATTAAATACCACTCCTCCGAAACTGGAATACTATGTAAATTCCCTAATCGAGAAGGAAATTCGTGAAATAGATTACATAGTATCAAAAGCAAGTAAACTATGATAATTCCTCTCAACCATTTCCCTCGCAACTTATTTTTTTTATCTCTTTTCTTTGCCATATTGTTATTTATGCCTTCATCCTTTTTGACCAGCTCTTTATAGCGAATGGCATACATAGAATACCAATCAAGACAGGAATAGTAATAAGTAGATATGGTGACCAGATAAGCTTCCCCAAAATACGAAAAGTATTAGTTCTGAAAATATCTGTTGAACTTCCTACCAATGGTATTAAATCCAATGCTTTTTGCATTTTATAAGGAAGATATTCTGCAATCATCATTGGTCCATATACAACAGCCAGACTAAGCAGTAAGGTAAGTACATTATTTTTTACAGCCGCTGATATAAACATAACAATTCCGGCAAAACCTATTGCTCCAAGCAGTACAAAGGCATATTCATAAATTTCTGCCTGCAGCATATTCATAGGTGCAACAGCAATCAGCTTGATATTCTGAATCGGCATATCCCATCCGGCAGTTCCCATAAAAAACAACTGTGATATAACATTTGAAACAGCAAGTAATGCAAATAACTCCACTGTAAACGCTAAACCAGTAAGAATTTTGGCAAGAGCGATTTTCCCCCAACCATTTCGAGTCGTCAATACTAGTGTGCTTGTATTATCATGCCATTCGCCCGCAAATAAAGAGGATAAAACAATACCGAGAAACAAAGCCATCACAACTCCTAGATCCGCAACCATACTACCAAGAAGCGTTGACCAGCCTTCTACCCACTCATAATGAAATGGTTTTTCTACCTTTCTCTCTATCTGATGTAAAAACTCTTTTTCAGCTCCTACCTGACCACTGACCTCCAAAAACTCATCAAGCACCTGCTGTCTTCTTTCATAGAAGCCTGTTAACTTATCCGGATCAACATAGCTTATCATCGTTTTATAATTACTGGTATCTCGAAGCTCCGGATACAATGTTCCGAGCCAACTATTAACTATCTGCCAGTCTGTCTTTTCTAGTTCTTCCTCCATACCGTCAGCTTCCATTTGCTGATAATCACTTACTATTTGCTGCAAGGTTTCATCCGTCAATTCTCCACCAAATGAAAGTGCATATTCCTGACTATCCTTTATTACTGTATATCCATCAAAATTATTGCCAAAAGCACTTGTATAGTCACCTGAACTGCCAAAACCGAACCATTGAAACGAAAGTATGCTTCCAAAAATTACATAATAAACAAAACACAACAACACACATATTTTAACAATTTTCTTTCGCCATAACTTTTTATGCTCTAACCAAAATAATTCCATTCTATTTCACTCCTTCCTCTGTAGGAAAATAAAATAAATAAAGATCTTCCAATGTAGCTTCACAAGGAACCGCTCGCTCACTAGGCATATTGTCTGAAATAATACGCAATATAATTTCTTTTCCTTCATGCCGTAAATTAGCAACCGTTGTTTTTGTCTGCCATTGTCTAGCTTCTTGTGGAGAAACAGAAAGTTCCCAAACCTTACCATTTGCCTTGTGAATCAACTTTGGAACCGTACCCTGCAATACAACTTTTCCTTTTTTCATCAATAGCACTTCATCTGCTATTGCTTCTATATCCGATACAATATGTGTGGAAAGAATTACAATTTTATCGCCTGCATACTCTGAGAGCAGATTACGAAAACGGACACGCTCTTTCGGATCAAGTCCTGCAGTCGGCTCATCCAAAATCAAGATTTTCGGATTATTAAGTAACGCCTGTGCAATTCCTACTCTTTGTTTCATACCACCAGAAAAAGTTTTTACTTTTTTGTTTGCCACATGGCTTAAATCAACTACCTCCAACAATTCAGTCACACGTTTTTTTGCAACATTCTTCGGTATTCCTTTCAGTGCTGCAATATACATTAAAAACTCCACCGCAGTATAATTTGGATAATATCCAAAATCCTGTGGTAAATAACCCAACACATTCCGGTAATCTGCCCCCATCGAAGTTACTTCTTTTCCATCCAGCAATACCTCCCCTGAGGTTGACTCCAAAACAGCACATAGCATACGCATCAATGTTGTTTTACCTGCACCGTTAGCCCCCAAAAGACCATATACTCCCGGCTTTAAGGTCGCACTAACACAATCTACCGCTATTTTCCTACCATACTGTTTTGTTAAACGATCAAGCGACAATTCCATACATTTTTCCTTCCTTTCTCATCTCTGCAATATAATGAATTTCATTTATAAAGAACATAGCAAAAATCAAAAATGTAACAATCCACACCCCCACTGCTGATGTTTCATATAACCATGGCAATATCCTTGCTGACATACCCCAACAAATGCAGGAACCCAACATTACAATCGCACATATCTGTAAACTCTGTTTCTTTTGCAAGCGGATCAAACGTAGCAACGCAACCATACACACTAAGTACGGAACCAGGCAGTATAGGACTATCTGTCCAATCTCTTTATAAGAATTTTGCAAATAAACTTCCATGCACAAAAGAATTGTTATACACACCAAATTAGCCGCCCCAGCCAGAACCAGCTTTGCTAACGTGATTTGGGCACCAGAAGCTCTTGTTACCGCTTCAATCTCGCTCATTCCATAATACTGGCTTTTAAAAATTGCTGGTATGATAGCCAATACAAACAGCGGCATAAAAATTGGTATATTCTTTGGCACGTCTGCAATGCTAGCAATTGTTAAACAAACTATAAATAACGTTACTGCCTGCAAACCAAATATTGGAATACCTTCAAAGCGAAATACATCTGAAAGATAGTGAAAGAAACCTGTCCTCGGTTCTGCCCTAGTCACTTCCTGTTCTCGCACAATTTCAGTGCAAAGCTTAATCGTTTCCTCTAATCTTTTAGGCTGTACTTCCTCTCCTAAAGATTGCTGTAAATAGCCCTTTAAATTTTTATCTTTCATTTTCCTGCTCCTTTCTCATAATTTTTAAAGCATTACGAACCCTGCTTTGTGCTGTTCGCATATTGCATCCCATCACTTTTGCAATCTCTCCAAAACTAAGTTGTTCTCCAAAGCGTAGAATGACTGCTTCCCTTTGTTCTGATGATAAAAAATTCAAAAAATAGCTTATCTCTGCCCTGTCCTCTAGCCGAACTATGTCGTTATACTCATGTACTATATTTTCTTCATCTTCTAATGGATAAAACTCAACCTTCCTACTTTCATCAATACATAAATGATTTGCAATCGTGTATAGATAAGCCTTAAATTTCTTTTTCCCTTTATATCCGGATAAATTCTTAAACAACTTCAAAAATGTTTCCTGAGTCAGGTCTTCTGCTTTTTCCAGATTAGAGCAATGCCACCTACAGTAACGTAAAATAGATGTATAATAGCGTTTTATCAATTCTTCTGCTGCATTTTCATTTCCAAGTAGAATCTGTTCCACTAATTCGTCATCACTCAACACGCATCAGACTCCTTTCCATTGAATATCTGTATATATATAATAACGAGTTATGCACTTAAAATGATTAAAAGATTCCTCATTTTTTCTTAAAACGAATGAAACGATTAAACCAATATTTTATCTCAACCCCTTTCAGAAATATCAAATAAATCAAACACTACCTTTTTCTCCGCTTAGAGTAATACTTCCCACACCACACAATCCTGCACCGGAAGCTCTGCCTGTGTCATGACACAGGCGAAATCTCCCACACTTTCCTATCGTCTGTGTGGTCGAATTTCCATAGGGAAGTATCCCTAACCCTCTCTCGATTTTTCTTCGGTTATTCTTCATTTTACCGTCGAAATGTATTGACCGTTCCTACCTTCTTTGCTACAATTTGCTGTGGGTGATTGCGCCCAAAACTGAATAAAACCTGAAACGAACTGTTGTAAAAATCGAACATTTTACAGCAGTTTTTTTGTACCCAAAATCAGAAAGGAAGTGGCAGAAATGACAAATCGAAACCGCGCCAATCCGGTGCAATTTTATCTCAGCGATGATGAGCAGTACATCCTCAACACCAAATTCAAAGCATCCGGCATGAAGAGTATGTCTGCGTTCCTGCGAAAGCTGATCTTATATGGATATGTGTATGATGTTGATTACAGTTACCTGCGAAATTATAATACGGAGTTGGGACGTATCAGCTCCAATTTAAACCAGATCGCAAAGAGGGTAAACAGCACCGGAAACATTTATCAAGAGGATATAAACGAAGTAAAGGAGTTGATGAATAAAGTATGGCGTACACAAAAATCCATGCTATCAAAGCAACCATTGGTACGGTAAAGGGGATTGGTGTCTTTCATCTTGTTCATATGAGCAATAATCACAATCGCACAGCTGGTATCTTTGGCAACTGCTATCAGATGATTAAACTCTGCTCGTGTTTCATTGGCATTATTCATTGAGCAACCCTCTCCGATATAGGAACTCATTGGGTCAAGAATGAGAAGTTTTGCGTGATACTTCTCGATTGCTTCAGCAATGTGGTTATAGACTTTTCATCTTCCTTGATGAAGATAAGGTTTTCTCCATTGCCACCGGCAGAATTAAATCGGGGTACTACCGTATCGTCTGCGTCATCTTCCGTTGTCTGATAGATGATAGTCATAGGCTCGGTTTCTTCTTCGTCAGTAAAAGGAAGTGGTTCTCCCTTTGAGAGCAGGGCGGCAATTGATAACATTAACTTGCTTTTCCCATTGCCGGGATCGCCCTGCAACAGAGTAACCTTGCCAAACGGAATATACGGATACCACAGCCATTTCACTTCTTTCGGCTCAATTTCGCTTGCCTTGATAATTTCAAGATGTACAGTTACATTCATTTCATTTTCAATCATTTTCATAGTTCTTTGTTCTCCTTTTCGATAAATATTTTGGGCAATGCACCACAACACAGCGAAAACTCTGCTTACATTCACTACTGCATTTTCTGCAAAGTCCGTTGTAGGTAATGCGATTTCTTTCATTCAGAAACAACGCCCACTCTTGTTTCCGCTTCTTGCTCATTCTCGGCATAGCAAGCAATCCTCCTTTCCTGCCGAAAATAAAAACCACAGGAAAGATACATTAAGCCTTGTTTGTGTCATTTCTCGGGGCGAAAATCAGGGAAAATTTCCTTTCTAAGCCTTTCAAAAAATCGCAAGGTGTTTGTACTAACCTGTGGTTGTGTATGAAATTGTGGGTTTGGAGTAACAAAAAACACCGTATTTCTACGGTGCGTTCTGTCAGATATATTCTGTTTTATGATAGCAGAAAACTGGAATTCACAGTTCTTCCATCCTTCCCATCTTCAGCGCCATAACAAGAGTTCCGGCTGCCATCACAAAGACACCAATTTCAATCACATAGATGGGAAGAAGCGCCGGACCTGCCACGGCAAAGAAGTCCACGATAAAATGAATCCCATATGCAAGAACCGCTGTAAAAGCCGCTGTCCTGCATTTGCCTGCCTTTACCGCCCGGTAGATCAGCAGTGACAACCCGATATGCAGAATGATGGCACTGATTCTTTCGATTCCGCTTACAAAAAAGAGTGGTGCCGGTGTTGTCCATAAGGCCGACAGCTGTGACACGGTCTGGTTTGCAGACTCAGCAGGAAGTGCCGCCAGCGTATTCTGCATGGCTCCGCTGTTGATCATCAGCATGGACACAAGATTGCTGATTCCGGAGAGTCCTCCGAGCAGAATGGCCTCCACACCGCCATGCCCGATTCCATACATCAGTGCATTTGGAAAATCCAGCCATTTCTTCATCCAGAACTTCATGGCAATCAGTCTTCCAGTCTCTTCAAAAACCGCTGCAGCCAAAGCCGCGTACACATAGTAAATCCATGGCCTGCTCTGTGCGTTCAGTCCGCAGAACTGAATGACAAGAACATGCAGCAGCTGCTCCAACAGCATGGCAAACAGCAGATAGGTTCCTGCTCCGATAAAGAACGAAGAAATCCTTGCCTTAAGCTTCACCCTTCCTGCAATGAACAAAGCAATCGGTACCCCCATCGAGAGGACAACGGAGCAGATAACTCCCGCTATCGCCAGTCCTGATATTGTGTTCAATTCCATCTTTATACCTCCCTGATTCTTAAAAAATTCCTTTATTGTATTTGAACTGTCCATACAATATAAAGCCTAATCCGACAATAACTGCTGGAAGAATGATATAATCTATAATTATTTCACTCCAAAACGAAACAATAAAACCTAATACAAGAGATATTCCTATAATCAGCGTTCCTGTGCCGACTGTTTTTCCATACTTTGGTATATCTTCTTCCTTTACTTTTCGCCTGTTATAAGAGTGAATTGTGCTGATATTGCCTTTGATATTTACAATTCCCACAACAGATATGAACACTCCCAAAATCAACATTATAATATTTTCCATAATGACCTCCTAAAAATAGAATAGTTCCTCAAATTTTTTGTCCAATGCAATACAAAGAATTAGAGCCAATTTTGCAGTTGGATTAAACTGTCCTGTTTCAATAGAACTAATGGTATTTCTTGATACCCCTACCATTTCTGCAAGCTGAGCTTGAGAAAGATTTGCTTCTGTGCGAACTTCCTTTAAGTGATTTTTCAGTTGTAATTGTTCTTTCATATTCTCACCTCTAAAAGATGGCTAACAAATCCAACAAATGCCAAAATGGAAAACACAAAAAACAGAACAGTCAAGACCAAATCGCTCTTTCGCTTCATTTTGATAAAACGAACTAACCATTGTGTTGCAATAATGCTGAAGTATATAACCCACGGACTGTAAATCATAGTATGAGCAAGCACAGAAGATAACAGCGAAAGCAAACAACACACTAAAGCACCAACTCTGCTTGCGTGACTTCCGGCTTGATATACCACTTCCATTTCAGCCAAGTCCTTATTGCGATGTTCTTTTCTGCTTGCATTTAAGATTTCGTCCTTTTTCATAAAAACACCTCCATGCCAAGTTTTCTTTGCATATTTTAATTATACACATACCAAGTTTTCTTGTCAATAGAGTCATAAAAAAGTTACAACCGATATAAGAGATAACTTTTCTACCACTTCGATTATACTCACGACTTAATGACTTCTTGAATACTTGCCGAAAAAGAAAAACTGCCATCAGTTTGACAGCAGTTCTTCTTCGGTTGGTATCCGTTAGGAATACACAATATCATTCAATACAATCTCATCGGCACAGGCTCGAATGTTATTCATCAATCCTATCCATCTCATCATATCCGTTGCTTTCAGTTCTTCCGTTACACCCTGCTTCTTTGCCATTTCCTTTATCAGATATTCCGCCATATCACGAGCCGAAGTATCAATTTCGGCAAGGTGTTCATATAACTTCTTTTAAGTATTCCGTATCTGAAGCAAGCTCTTTATAACAGTCCTCTGCAATCCGTCCGGCAATCTCCCGAATACGTCCCACAAACCTGGCTTCCCTGTCGGTGTCCCCATAAGTTTTTTCCAAACGGGAAATCACTGCTTCCATGTGTTCCTCACGCATCTCCCAAAGGTTAGGGAATTGTCCGATTTTTCTTGCCTTATGCACATCTGAAATATCAAAGACATACTTCAAACCGGAAAAACTATCCTCATCAATCAACGCAATGCCCTTTGCACCTTTGTTTACCCAGCAGTGCATCTTTTCATTCCATACCTCTATGGAAGCACAGGCGGTTGCATCCGGTCTTTGGGCATAGATTAAAAGCTGTTCCTTGAACGGATATTTGTACAGTCTGGAAGCAGTATTTAAGTACCGCCTCCAGCTTTCTTCATTCCGCACGACTTCTTTTGCTGTTTCCTCTGCCAGTGCGGAAATCAATTTATATTTTCTCATGGTAAACCTCCATTCTTATTTGATTTTCTGCAACAAAAAAGGTGGCAATGGTTCGTTCATGAGCCATTGCCACCAGTGACGGTAAACTTTATTCATTTTCTATCTGTACCTCCCAATAATAAAAGGCACCTAAGATTTCTCTCAGATGCCCCAAATAACACTATTTATTGGACTACTCTCACATTTACCTTTGTATCATGCTTTTTTGCTTCTGTCGCAGCTCTTCTAGATACAATAGGATTATTCCTACTTGAACAAATTGTAACTCGCTTCCCACTAACCTCTGCTATTGGTCCTTGCGCAACAACATCTGATACAATAACGGGTTTTCCTTCTGTTGTTTTTTCTTTAGTTGATACTGTTGCAACAACCACCTGTCCCCTCCTGTATTTTGCCTTATCTATTTCCACTTCAACTACTACTTTATTTCCATCAGCAGACACTATACGTGCAGGAGCACTTAAACTTCTTTTTTTCCTTTTAAACACTATCATTCGCCTCACTTTCATTCATAACAATTTCTGAAATACGAGAAAATTCGACATTAGGTTTTATATGGTATTTCTTGCAACTCTTATTACTTGAAAGGATGTTTCTTACTAATTTTTCATTTATCATATGTTCTCTCCAGCACACCGGAAATTCTAGCAAGCTCCGCAATCCCGATTTCTTCCTCTTTCATCACATTTAATAACTTATCTCCTGTTGTATACATATCCCACTCCTCCTATATTACCGCTTCCTTTTTCTTTTCCGGTGCAGAATGCTCCTTTCCGGCATTCATCTTAATAACGGCATCCTTCTTCTCCGCAAGTTTCTCCTTTACTGAAACACGCTCATGACGGTTATCTTTTTTTTCCTCTTTCAGTGCCTTGGCAATCTGATATGATCCGTATCCATCCATTGTCATGTGAAAGATTCTCCGTACAACTACAGCTGCTTCTTCATCAACGATCCATACATTCGGATCATCCTTGTCTTTCAGATACCCATACGGTGTTGTACTTGCCACATGCTTGCCGGATTTCCCTTTCGCCTTGAAAGTGGATTTTATCTTTTTACTGGTATCCCTTGCATACCATTCATTCATGATATTTCGGAATGGAGTAAAATCATCGTCCTCCCGGAAGCTGTCTACATTCTCGTTGACTGCAATCAGTCGGACATTTTTCTGTCGCAGCAACTCCATATATTGTCCGACTTTCAGATAATCTCTTCCCATTCGGCTCATATCTTTAATCAGGATCGTTCCGACTTTCCCTGACTCAACTTCTTTCATCATGGCAAGAAAGCCTGGACGATCAAATCTTGTACCGGAGATACCATCATCAGTAAAATGAACAAGATTGGTAAATCCATGTTCTTTTGCATATTGTTCCAGCAGTTTCTTCTGGTTTGAAATACTGTTGGATTCCCCGTTTAATTCATCATCACGACTAAGACGTTCATACAACGCTGTCATGAATCCTTGTTTCTCTGTCATAGTCAGATGTCCTCCTTCCTTTGTTTATTAAATTCCTGTTCTCATCCCATATCCGTTCCTGTACCGGGTGCTGATGTTTCCGAGACGTATTAACCAGAAAAGACACGCTGAATGCCTATTCAGTTCTGGTATCACTATGGGCAGGCTGTTTCGTTTTCAAAGTTCGTGTAAGAAGTAAAAAAGTTCTTTACACTAAACGAAATGCTCAGAGGTCTTTTTACAGCCCCCTTACTACATTTTTTTGATTTCGTGTCATCTTTTTAAAGTTCCTTACACAATCTCTGTACTGACGAAACAAAATACGGACATGTTTTAAAATTGTTTTTTACAAAATACAATTTTGTTCTTTAAGGTAAAAAAATAAGCCTCAAGAGACTTTTTAATCATTTTGGAGCTCCAACTCTTTAAAATTGATTGATTAAGAAGTCTCTTCAAACTTACTACACCCGCAGCCAGCTTGTACTTTTTGTACTGCTTTACTGCGAAATGGTCTGGTTCTCTCTCCTCAAGCTCATCGAACATCAAATCGACAGGATTCTTAAACTCCTCATCGTCTTTCCTTGCTTCACTGGCATTGATCATGTCAAGCAGGGTAGTAAAATTCTGCTCTTCCTCCACGCGCTCATACCAGATATACCCGATCAGGGCTGTGTAGTAGAGCTTTTCGGCTTTCACCCAGAAATCTTCACCAGATTGCTGTCCCTTTCCTTTGGTGTTTAAGATAATTGTGTTTACGAGTTTCAAAATATCCTTTTCACTCCGGATATAAGCGAAAGGATTGTAGTGCATTGATTTTTTTAAGTTAATGATGTTCAGAACTTTGACTTTGTACCCGTTCTTTAACAGCATTTTTCCACACTCTACAAGCACCGTTCCTTTCGGATCAGTGACAACGTAGGAGCTGTGCATCTGCATCAGGTTGGGTTTCACAAAAAAGCGAGTCTTGCCGGAACCGGAACCGCCGATAACAAGAATATTTTTATTTCTTGCATACTTCGGCTGCTTTGGTCTGCCCGACATCATCAGCCTTTCCGTTTCTGTCAGTATGACATTGTTCTCAAAGACCGGATCGACATAAGGCTCTATATCCTTTGCATTTCCCCACCTTGCGGAACCGTACTCTACACCCTGCCTGAACTTCTTGGCATTCTTGGCTTTGAAATACACCACAAGACGGAGCGCAACGCCGCCCGCAATACCGATCAGCAAATCTTTCGGAAAAAAGCTCGGTAGCGGATTGGAAAACAAATCATTCAGCCCGTTCATGGCTGCCATCATCTTATCGGAAGCATTACTCCCCGGCGATACACGCCACAGCCGCGCTATCTTGTCACAAAAATCCCCTGCAAGAATATACGGGAGATTCATAAGAATGAGCTTCTTTTTATCCACGCTTCCGGTCTTAGCCTTCAGCGTTTCGGGAATGGCTTTTAAGTCTTTGGCAATACCGTCTATAATCTTACTCATAACGACTGCCCCCTGTCTTTTTGGTGTTCCCTTGCTCTTTCCCTGTTCTTGTCCTTTCCAAGCAGCTCCCTGAACTCTGCCAGCTTCTCCTTTACGGATACTCTGCCACGCTTCTTCTCATTAACTTTCACAAATTCCTTAAATGCCTGTGTGATCACATCGGCATCCTTGCCCTTGAAAAATACCATATACTTCGGCGGTTCCATCGTCTTGTCCTTTTTCACAGCAAAGTCAACATTGTATTTCCTTGCCACCCGCTCAAAGGACTTGATGTTGTTATCCGTAACCTCAATACTCGAAGCTCCCATACCCTGACCTACCAGCTTTTTCACTGACATTTTCCCATACGTTTCCTGTTTCCCGGATTTCCGGTGCTCCAGATACATCTTCATGGCTTTTTTCAGTACATCGGCAGTCAGCCTTGAGGACTTGAAAACAAGGGCAATCGTTTTCTGTGTAACTTCCTCCTGCATGGTTTTCCTCCTTGATTTTTTGTAGCTGTAATTCCGCTATGGTGGAACATACAGCCTGTGCAGTAAATACTTCATAAGCTCTCCTTTCCACTTCTGGACATTTTGTCCAAAAGTTCCGTAAACACAAAAAGGGCAGCTACAAACCTTTACGGTCTATAACTGCCCTTACGCTGTTTTCTTAATTTATCTTAAATTCGTCAATCGAAAAATTATCATAAAACCTATCCTTCAACTATCCTATATTCACAGCATCCCGGAATTCGAACAATATCATTCTCACTTTTTCCTGCGAATTTTACCTTGCCTGGCAACCATGCACTTCGATACGGTCGGAACACAACACCTTGTATAACTCTATCTTTAAGAGGTATAATCTTATTCTCTTCAAATAACACTGGCTCTTCAATTTCAAAATCTTCTTCAAATAAATTACCTGGTAATGTTATTTCGCAATTTTCTCGAAGCATCATTCCATCGTACACGAAATCAATGGCTTCGTATAACGCATCTAATTCGTCCGGATCATACACAATCTGCAATTCAAATTCTATTTCATAATATTCCTCAATAGCCTTTAGCTTTTTCATTCCAGACAACCAAAATTCAAACATTGTTTTAACATGTTGTTTACTCTTCCACATCTTTCTTGAATGTCCAGTTGAAAAAATCATTTGTAATCCAGACTCATTCTCAACTGCAACCCTAACAATATCTGCATCAAGACATTTTCTAACTAATTCAAAATGATCTAATCTCTCCGATACTCGTTTGTCCAAAATATGATAGCCTATTTCAAAATCACATAACTCATTACTTCTATATATTGCATCAGCAATAATATATTCATTTTCAAACAAGTATCGCGTCATATCATTGCAATAAAACTCTGTAACTTCACCAATAGTCAAAGGAAATATCATATTATCAACATATAGTTTTGCTTTATAGATATGTCGAGGAATATCAATCATATAAGGCGGTATATCATAACGCATATCATTTTGAAGCAATGAATCTGTTGTATTCAAGAAACGACTTACCATCTGGACATTAGTTAACGCTTCGGCATTTTTTCCCATACAATTTCTAATATATGAAAGTGTTTCTTCAGGAATATCAAGTTCAGAATCTTCTGTAATAACCTGACAAGCATTATCCTCCATAACAATAATCCTTGAATCTAAACTTTTGATACTACAGCCCTTTTGTTTTAAAGAAAGAACATTCTCATAAGAAAAGTTCCATATTTCAGGTTTATTGGGCAATTCATCAACTTTTGCAGTTATTACCTCTAAATCAGAAGATATAGGATTAACAAAATATCCTTTAAAATCTTCTCCATCAGTTTCAATGTATGCTACTGCCTTTGTCCACATTGTATAGAACTGAGCTTGTCCCAAATCTTCTGGCATCTCACCCGGTTTCTTAGCCTCAATAACCAAAAGGCTATGTTCTCTAACCCATGCCTTATTCTTCTGGGTATTCTCTCTGTAACTGCCAAACGATTTATCATTAAAAAAAATGAAATCCGCATCTTTTGCTCTAAGCGGTTCTCTTCCACCATATCCATATACTGGAAATTCTTCTCCCCTAAATTGAGAAGAATATCCTAATACTTCTGATAACCCAACAATAAATTTTGAACGAACTTCTGACTCTGACTGAATATCCGATAATCTATATTCATCAATGACTGACTGAATTGCAACTTTATCATATGCTTTATACAATCAAACTTCACTCTCTTTCTTTTTGCATACTATCAAGTAATAAATATTTTTATATATATTTTATCACCATCCCTTGAGCATAACATTACATATTCACAATATAATCAACAAAATCATTAATGTATGTGAATTTATATTGCCACCCTAAGTTTGGTTTTAAAAAACTTATTCTGCTCCACGTAAATATTTTTTTACTTGTTCACTTACATTAATCCAATTTTGCTCAAAGCTTTTTCTTGATTGATATGCTACATCTCTTAACTCAGTCTTCTTAATATGATCTTCTTTACTATTATCCCAACACAAATTATGTTTATCAGCATCTACAAAAAAAGTTTCTGCATTCTTTAATAATTCACTATACAAAGAGATTATTTCGCTCGAAATAAACGCTCTACTATTATTTATTCCAATTTCTAAATCTCGTATTTTTAATGCTAACTCATTTAAATCTAGTTTTTCTGCATAATTTATTTGAAAAGTACTTAACTTATCTGGATACAACCTTTGCATTAGCTGTAATATTTCTCCACAATTTTTACTAAGACTCTGAAATACTTCAAATTCCATATCTGCCCTTTTGGAAGAAACATATACCTTTCTATTAAGTTCACTTTCATATACTTTTAATGCCTATTCCATTCTTTTTGTAGTTTCACCAGTTGACCATTTTAGCGAAATAATTACACCTATTAGTGCAATAATCGCCGAAACTAGATTAGACTCAAGAATCTCTGTTACTACTTCCATTTCATTTCTCCTCTCTTCTTTCAGATTTTAATTATCGGCTTTACTCAATTATTAATATACTACATAACTCCGCATACATCTTCCCATCTTCAAATTTCACATCATCAAGTAACAATGCCTGGAACAATACCTCCCTGACACTCTCTAATTTTACCATAGAAAGCTCCGCTTCCGAAAGTCCCTCCAGTTCTATATCTTCCAATGCAACCGCCTTTCTTGCAGACAGGCAGTATGTATATAAAGCCATGATATATCTGTCAGACATCACAAAAGCATAAGTATCCTTGCATTTATAATTGTATCGGCACTTTTCCAGTTCTTCTTCAGATATGGTAAAAAAGCATCTGACTGTTTCCAGATACACCTTTCCCTCATAATCCGGCTTATACTTCTTTGCCAATCTCTTTATCATAGCAAAAATATTGTTTCTTTCGTAGGTCAGTCTAGTTCTCTTAAAAACTACCTTTTTCCCTCGTATATCCATGTAAACATTATTTCCTATGGTTTTCCCGGCGAATGTTTCATACTCCCCAATCCGCAACAGATAGGAAAGCACCTGTAACAGCTTTTCCTTCGATGTAATCTCATTGTAGCTGTAATCTCCAAAGCCTAACTGTTCAAATTTTAAGGGTGTTCTTCCCTTTTTAATCTCCCGTTCCATTACCCTGTCCATATCTTTCATTGACTCCATAGCTTTTTCTGCTCCTTTCATTCTAACAATAAAAGAGCAGCCATATCCTGACTGCCCAACCTTTGGATAAAATGTCCAGAAGTTCTATATTTCCACTTTTGAACTTTTCGTCCAGAAATGTCCTGTTACAATACTGATAAATTCTCCTGCAATACCGATTATCTTAAAAATCAGCACCACGCCGCCAATCAGACCTCCTATGATACAATTCAGAACAAAAATACCAATGCTCCCACTTATGCCGAAATTCTTAGGTATCAGCCACAGACACATCCGGCGTATACCAAACGGGCAACCTACTATAATCCAATATAAAAAACAGTCAAAGCCTTCCGCTTTATTACATACCGGATAACAGGTAAGCATCCATACCACAATGATTATTGACGGAACAACGACCTTAAACATCTTTTGCGACATCGGTTTCTCCTTCTTCTGTTCAACCTCTTCCTGTGCCTTTCGGAAATCTTCCATTCGTTTCAATTCTTCCTCAGCATCATCAAATCCGATATGCGTGTACACATTCATTGTAACACTTATATCCGAATGCCCCATGAGGTACTGTAATGTCTTGGGATTCATTCCCGATTTTGCCATATTTGAGCAATAGGTGTGTCGGCATACATGTGGATGTGTCAAGTATAGGACAAAAAAAATTTTATTTTTTTCTGCAGAAGACTATCTGACGCTTCCATCAGGTAGTCCCAGCACCTTTATTATCTTCTGATAAGTCATTTTTGTCCTGCTCAAGTTATCTCTGTTCTGAAAAAATATCGTCAAAATTCCATTCGATTTCGATTTCATCCTGACTATGAACACGGATCACCTTGATAATCTCACGCAGCTTCTCTGTATCGAACTTCTGAATTCCCAAGAAATCTTTTAGTTTTATTTTATCAGAAAGTTCATTTTGTTCAAGAAACTTTTTGCTATTCTCCGCATCTTCTATTTTTCGTTTAATTTCATCCAGCTGTCCACTTATCTTTTCCGCTCTCTGCTTATACAAATCACGATCCATACGACCATCTTTGTAATCATCATAGAGTTTCATCTTTTCCGAGGTCAACTGTCGGCTCTGCTTTTGCAATTCTGCGGTATTGATCTCTTTGTAGTCGCATTGCCTGTTGTAAGATACTTTCTTTTCTTTTTCCAACATTGACGCTGCATACTGATGAACAAGCCCAAGGATATTCTCCTCCAGCGGTTCCCGTCGGATCACCAGACTTCGACACACAGGATCTCCATTGGTTCGAGCATCTGAGCATTTTAGCAGATGCTCCGTTTCTTTTAGTAAAGAATGCCCACAGTTGGCACATAGCAGCAATGCCGGCTGTTTTTTACGTCTTTCCAGAGTAAAATTGGTGCGTGATTCCGCAACACTTCTCTTCTTTTTCGGATGCATTTCATTTGCTTTTTCAAACAATTGCCTGTCTATAATTGCCGTATGATGATTTTCCAGGCGAACCCATTCTGTTTCATCATTCAGAACAGCTTTATGGCCAGTATGCATACTACAACGCGTTTTGCCCCAGATTCTGGTTCCAATATAAATCTCATCCCGGACAATTGCCGCTACTGTCGTAGGGCTCCAGTGTTTCTTTTTGATCGTCTCAAACCTCTGGAACTGTACCTGGTCCCCTCTTGATAATTTCTGCTCATCACAAGTGACAATCTCCTGTCTGTTCAATTCCCTTGTAATATCTGCAAAACTTGTTCCTTCCGCTGCCATCCGAAAAATCATTTTTACGACTTTTGCAGCCTCTGGATCAACTTCCAGCTTTCCATCTTTTCCTTTTTTATAGCCATATCTGGCATTTACCGGAAGGCGTGTACCATTTCTCGTTCTTGTCTGCAATGCTGATGAAATTTTCTTGGACAAATCCAGGCTATACATATTGTATACCAGATTCTGCAATGCCACATTCATTCCACCAGTCATTCCGCTGCTTGCAGCACTGTCATAGCTGTCATTAATCGAAATAAATCGAATCTGTAGAAGTGGGAAAATATATTCAATATAAAATCCAACTTCCAGATAGTCTCTTCCAAATCTGGAGAAGTCTTTTACAACTACACAGCCGATTTCTCCGCTTTTCATGTCATCCTGCAGCTGTTGAAATCCCTGCCGTTTAAAATGAGTACCGCTGACACCGTCATCCACATATTCCAGGATATCTGACTCAGCTACACCCAGCTGATCAATCACAAATGATTTTAACAGAATTCTCTGAGAAGTTACACTGTCGCTCTCTTTTTTGGCTCTGCCATCTACATTGTCATCTTCTGCGGATAAACGGATGTAAACAGCTGTTTTTCTATGATCTGTCATCTTGTCTGCGCCTCCTTCTCTTTCTTTAATTTCTGTAAATCTGCAAACTGATCGTCATATACCAGCTTGATCTCATAATCATACTTACCATGGATAATAATTGAATCCACAAAGGCATCTGCCATTTCTTTTGTCAGCTTACGCTTTGACATATAAGTATGTATCACATTTCCCCAGCCTTCTTCAATGTGGTAATCCTGGGAATACCGAACCTGTGCCGCCAATACTGTGTCCAGACGGCTCTTGATATTCTCAATTTCATTGGAATAGATCCGAGAAAACTGTATGTACTCTTCTTCTGTAATCAAACGTTCCGAGTAATCTTCATATAAATCCGATTTACGCTTACTGATACGGCTCAGTTCCCGTCGAAGTTTCCCCACTTCTTTATCCAAAAGCAGGTACTGTGTCTGATTTTTGGAAGCTGTATTCATTTCCTGAATCATTTTTTCCGTATCCAATACGGTTTTCATATGCGTTTGGATCAGGCGAAGAACATCGTCATCCACATATTCTTTTCTGACTCTGTGCCCTTTGCATTGCTTTCCTCCGGATTTATGGTTAGTATTGGCTCCGCAGATATAAAAGAATGTGCCATTTCTTTCTCTGGACAACGTCATGCGGTTGCCACAGCCTCCGCACCATATTTTTCCTGTATAGAAATTATGATTTCGAATAGCCCCATTGTTCTGCTGATGTTTCTTCTTATAAGCTTCCGTATATTCCTGAATTTTAGATTGTACCTGTTGAAACAACTCTCTATCTATAATCCCTTCATGCGTGTTCTCCACATGCACCCATTCACTCTCTGGTCGATTTCTCTGTTTATTTTCCTGGAAAACACTTTGCTGATATTTTCCAAATACAGAATCACCTGTGCAATGAACATCCTGAAGTACTCGCTTCACTTCATAATTATTCCAGGGTTTAGACTCCGGAAGCGGCTTTTCACCGGTTTTATAGAATTTTCTCTGTAAAGTCGGCGATAAAACTCCATCTTTATTGAGCTGTCTTGCAATATCACTATAATTCCTGCCATCCATATACATAGAAAATATACTTTTCAGATGTTCTGCAGCTTCATCATCAACAATCAGCTGATGATGGTCTTCTTCTGACTTTCTGTAACCATACGGTTCCCAGGCACTTGTAAATTTTCCCTCTTTCCAAAGTGCTTTTTTTGCGCTGCTACTCTTCTTGGCAAGGTCTTTCGAATAGAATTCATTGATGATATTCTTCAGTGGAACTGTAAGATCCACACCTTCTCTGAAAGAATCGAAATCATCTGTCACAGCCAGGAATCTTACATGGAAAAACGGGAATACTCGTTCAATATAATTGCTGGTTTCGACATAATTTCTGCCAAGTCTGGACAAATCTTTTACAATAACACAATTGATTTTTCCATGCTTGATATCTTCCATCATCTGTACGAATCCAGGACGGTCAAAATTTGTACCTGAATAGTCTGAGTCCTTATAAACTTCCGCAACCGAAATATCTTCCGTATCTGCTACAAAGTTTTTCATCAATTCCACCTGGGTTTCTATCGTTCCTCTTTCTAGTGTTTCTTCTGTTTCCATTGAAATTCTGGCATACAATCCTGCCCGGAATGGTCTGCTCATCTCTGTCTGGACGGTTGCACTGCTGACTACTTCCGGAATGTTTTTCCTGCTCTTTCGTGCCATTTTATACAACCTCCTTTACCTTGACCTGCAGATTATTATCATCATCTATTACCGTATCAACTCCCATAGCCGGTAATTGACTCAGCAATGTCTGATAACAATCATCAAAATCAAAAGTGATCTCTATATTCTTTTTATCATATACTCGGATTTGCCTGATCAGTTCTACCACCACAGTGCGGGACAGTTCTTCAATATCTTGATATTTCACAAAATAATCCAGCCAGGTATTGGCATTGTCTGCTTTTTCCAGCTCACTATCCATTTCTTTCTGGATCGCACGGATACTCTCTTCCGCATTTTTAAGCCTCTTTCCATAGGCTGCATGAAGCTCTACATAGTCTTCTTTTGATACAATGCCCTCTTTCATATCCGAATAGAGCATCATCCGTAACTCCTTACAGCGTTCTGTCTCCTGTTTTTTCTTCTCCAGCCTGTCCTGCAGCTTCTTCATATTGATCTCCTGAAATGGCACAGTACCAACAAATTCCAGGACTCTTTTCAGGTGCAGGATATTCTGGATATGCTGTTTCAGCATCACCAGTACGGCATCTTCCAGATCCTTTTCCGGTATTCTATGACTGGAACAGCGTTTTGTTTCTTTATTTGTGGAACACAGATAATAAGCATATTTTTTCCCTGCCACAGTAGAAACCTTTCTTGTCATAGGTGCTCCACAATCCGCGCATACAGCAATTCCGGATAACAGATATACCTGCTTTTGGTCAGGTGAAGTACGTGTATCCATGCCAAGAAGCCTCTGAACAATTTCAAAATCACGGTCACTCACCAGAGGTTCATGATTTTTCTCAATCCGGATCCAGTCATCTTCCGGTTTCACATAAGTCTGCTTCACTTTATGGTTTGGTGTTGTCCTTTTTCCCTGTACAAGGTTTCCGATATAAACCTCGTTTTCCAGTATTCTGCGGACTGTAACAGAACTCCAAAGTGCCTGTTCTTTCTGTCGAAAGCCAGTTTCATAATGACTGCCACTGCTGATTTTATACTCAAATGGGGAAAGAATACCCAGTTCATTTAAACGATTAGCGATCGCATCCTGACTCATTCCCTGCAGCTTCATCTTAAAAATATCCTGTACTACACTGCCTGCAGATGGATCAATCTCTAATTTATGCTTATCTGTCTTTGTCTTCCTGTATCCAAAAGCTACAAACGGAGTCACGCATTCGCCTTTTTTCCTCTTAATCTCAAGATTACTCCTGATCTTAATAGAAATGTCACGGCAATAAGCATCATTGATTAAATTCTTAAATGGGATAATGATTTCGTCTGCCTGATTCTTTCCCTTGAGACTGTCATAATTGTCATTGATGGCAATGAAGCGCACACCAAGAGCCGGGAATAATCTCTCGATATACTTCCCGGAATCAATATATTCCCTTCCAAATCGTGATAAGTCTTTTACCACTACGCAGTCTACAATCCCACGCCGGATATCTTCCAGCATTGCCTGGAATGCTGGGCGCTCAAAATTAGAGCCTGAGTATCCATCATCAACTCGGACTGAAACAACTTCAATATCTTTTTTGTCTTTCAGGAAATCCAGAATCAAAGCTTTCTGGTTAGAAATGCTGTTACTTTCCAGTTTTGCTGAACTGGAAATATCGCCATCTTCTTTAGATAATCTGACATAGATGGCGGCATGATAGATTTTATTGATATTCTGATACATATCTTACCTCCTTTTATTACGTCAGAAAATCCATGTAATAAAAGGGGGCTGCATAATTTGTCCTTACCGACATTCTAACACAGTCCCCTCAATCTTGCCAGTACTTTTTCAGACACTCAGAAGCATATTCTCAAATGCCTGCTCCATAGATATACCGTTATTAGCAAATCTGACTTTTACTTTCATATTACCGATCCGGACCAAATATGGATTTCCTACTTTATTCAGAAAAATATCTCTCCGTTCCTGAAGCGATTTATTTCTGTCTGCTTTTATCATCCGTAGGTCAGTCATTTCATTGATATCTACATCACTGAAATCCTGCTCCAGATAGTTTCTATATTCCTCTGCCGTCATGCCCTTCTCCCTCCATTCCCATCTGAATCCGTACTGCTTTCAGTACCCGATCCAGGCTCCACTTGTTCACTCTTCCGCATTTCTCAATAATACATTTCGTAGAAATGCTCATAACCTGTTCAGCCAGTGCCAGGCTTCCTTTTCGGATTCCTGTCATATCATATTTGCTGATAAATACATGTGTTGGCAAATACCGTTTCTTATATATTCTTGATGTCAGCGGAACTACCGTTATGACTGAACTGTATGTATTGGCTTTATTATTGCTCACTACGATCACCGGTCTTACACCACCCTGAACAGATGTTGTAGGAAACATACCGAGATCTGCCCATAAAATATCTCCTCTGCGGATTGTCATTTGTCCTCTCTCCAATCTATTATTTTTATTTGTAAAGCATCCATAGCGCTATATTGGCTCCACAGGAATACGGCAGAGTTTCTTTCCCATAAGGAAAGCTCTGCCGCATAACCTCTATAGCCAATTTGATTATTAAACAGTGCTCGCTCGATTCTATTTATCCTCGATACCCCGAATCGTTACTCCCGCATATGCAGGAAGGGAATAATAACCTGCCCGGATGCATACTCCGGACCACAACCCGGAAACTCTCGTTTCCAGGCTCCAGCAGTTCATAGGTTTACCAGTTACAGACTTCTCAGGATCTGCAAGTGTATCGCATCTCATACATATCATCGCATCACCAGCCTGCCAGCTGGCTTCGGTCAGTGCTTTTTCGCAGCATTACGGACTGAACTAAAAATCTTTGTTTTGTCTTATAATCCTATAGCGGCATCTTCCTCGTGCTCTTTGCATGAAATGTCACGTCAGTTATTATTGGATATTCAGTTATCATGGTTCATTTTAGGAAGTCCTTTAACTTCCTCTAATTACTAAAGTCAAATGACTTTGGCAGATGCAAAAGATTTTGAAAAATTTTTTAAAAAAATTTATTCATATACATTTCACGCATCTTATTAAGAGTGGATTTCAGCTTGTATGACAGCATCTGTCTGGAAATCCCCATAATCTCCGCCATCTGTGTCTGTGTCTTGTTTTCAAAGAAAATGCCATAAATAATCATGCGTTCCTCTGAGTTCAGTTGATTGATCACTGTGTGAATATCCTGCTGTTCCATTTTTGTCAGTACACAGTGCTCCACATCACAGTTCAGATCTGGAAAATCCTCAATCATGAAGCCTTCTCCATCAATGGACTGACCGCTGTAAGGTACTTCTCTCAGCATCTTATCCACAACCTCACCCAGTTCATTCTTAATCTCAACTTTTTTTGCCTTGCTGCTTCTGTAAAAATTATTCATCGCATACGCAACTTCTTTTGTAATCTCGATCATTTCTCCATCAATATTTGCGTAATACTTTCCTTCGTAAAAATATGGGTGTTCAATATACATATCCGTTCCTCCTGAATTTGAATTGGTTTTCCAGTTTCAAATCCAGGAGCGGCGGTCCACGGATACAAAAAATGTGTCTGTAAAATGACATATATCCGAAATGATTCCTTCCATGTCCACCAGCACCAGGGCAGTACTGTGGCTATTGGCCGGAAACACTCAGGCACATATTTTTGAACACGAAAAAAAGCCCCCACAGGCGTTAACCTGTAGAGGCTCCTTCAAAGCTATCAATATTAAATTTTCCTGCCAGCCTTCTGATTCCAGCATAATCATTCTATCAGACGAAGATCCGGCAAGTGTCCAGAATTCTGAGTGAAAAGTCCGGAACATTGGCGAAAAAGTCCGAAGTTTTGATAAAGTATTTCTATTTGGTACAAATCGATTGCCTCATTCATTACATCAAGTGAATAAGGCTCATCATTAACCATTTCCACAAATGGACAATATATTTTTGAATCTACGTAAGTATATATCTGAAAATCAGAAATTGCGTCATCATATTTCTGTTCCATCATATGATGATACATAAAGAGCCTGAATGACCTTGACTACCGTCCGCACACAATCCCAAATAGAAATAGTAATCGTATTGTTCTAACAGTATAAATACATTACGAAATATCATATCATCCAAGATAAAAACCAAGTAATCTTCCACAACATTCCTTACATAGAAATTTTCAACGAATTCTTGGGGACTGGAACTATTCCATTATTCTTGGACAACTCTCTATTGACAACAAGCAATAGAGTCAACTCTCCTATACATCACTGACCCTTGCTCATTCTTTACTCTTCATCAATTTCAAAGACTTTCCGGTATTTCTTTCTTTGGCTTTCTAATGGCATCTGATCACAAAATTCTTGCAGCCATTCTTCGCATATAGACACCATTTCTTCCACAGGAAAATCATACTCCCCATACGTTTTTAATGTTTCCCCATGAAGTGACGCTACATAAAAGCTGTCCAGTTCTCCGCGTGCTCTGCTATCTTTAAAAAGTCTCTGAACAAGCAGATGAATTTGAAGCTGCTGATTATTGCAGTCTAAATGCATAATCTTCTGACTGATTGCCAGCAGTATATCAACATCCATACTGTTTTCCATGATTGCTCCGGCAAATATGGTTGCCTCCATCATGGCTTCTAACTCAATCTGTTTCACATTTATCTGTTCCTCTTCATTCATAAATCTCTTGCTAATCAAGAGTTCTTTATCTACCTGATTCATGGTCTTTCCTCCTATCGAAATGGAAGCTCTTCATCATATCCATCCGGAATACTCATAAATCCGTCGAAATCTTCTGGTGCCGGTGGCGGATAATTACCTGACTGATCGTTACCACTGTCTTTCCTGCTGTCCAGAAATTCAAATCTCTGGGCAATAATGTCATATGCTGTTTTCTTTTCTCCTGTTTTCTTATCAGGATAGGTGGAAGTCTGAAGTTCTCCCTCTACCATGATCCGCATCCCCTTGTGCAGATACCTGAAAGCCGTGTCCGCAAGCTTATTGAATCCTTTGACAGTGAAAAAATCCGTGACATCTCTTTCTTTGTTTCTGCTTACCGCCAGACTGAATTTTGCTACTCGGAATTCACCATTTTCAGTGGGATAAGTATTGTACTCGGGATCCCTCGTCAGCCTTCCGATCAGAATAATTTTGTTCATACTTTCCTTCTCCTTCCTGCCAGATCCGCATAACAGATGCCGATACACGGCTGTACTGCTCCATAAGGGCAGCCATAACACTTTTCATTTTTCTTCTTGTCTTCCTTCAATTCCTTTTCGAACATCTGCTCCAGAAGATCGACCTTCTTCTTTTTCTCCAGATAATACTTTTCTGCATCACTGCATTCTTCCTTCGCAATGGCAAGCATCCTTTTTAATGACGGATGAAAGATTTCACTGGCAACATCCCATGCGCAGCTGACAAGCATGCACCTGCGTTTTTTCTGATAAACACCGCCGTAGTAAGGGCAGATCGTGCAGAACCTTTCATTACAGATTGTGTTTGAGATTACCGGAAGGTCTCCCTTCAATTCTTTCGGAATCTCACTTGACTTTATACATGGTCTCATTTTTTCATCTCCTTTTCCCAGTCACCTTAACCGGCAACACAAGAATGCGGCAGAACTTTCCGGACCAATCGATCCATTCTGCCGCACAGCTTCTATTGTCAGTTTGATTATTTTCATACAGTGCTCTTTGTCTCTTTACACGTGTTTCCCATTTCAGGGAACACCCAATCCGTTTGCGCCATTGCAGGCAGCCACAGCCACATCGTATGTGGTCTCCAGGATCCTCACTCCTCCTGGCCGACATCATTCGGGAGTCTCATTATAAGTTCGCTGCTTCTTATAGAAAGCCGTGGGCATCATCGATGCCTTTTAATGCAAACCTCTGTTTTATTTTCCGGAGGACCGATTGTCCTGCCGGATTATCCGGAACCATCTATAGTGATTCCGGCGGATTGGCGAGCTCATTCAGTTGTCAATGTTCGTGTCGAGAATTTTCACTTATTCTTCTCAAGTTCTAAGGACAAAGTTTTTGGCAAAAATAAAGGACGATTTTGAAAAAAAACGAAAAAATTTTTTGAAATATTGTTTTTGATATGGTTTTTGGACGTGAAATCATAGAAAAAGATCATCCTTCGCATGAAAAATGGTCTTTGAAAAGAAAAAAGACGGTGACTCTCACGTAACTTGTGAAAATCACCGTCTGGAAATTTATTATTTTATCCTACTGTTAGGAAGTCATGTTTTCGTATGGATTGAATTTTTTACCTTCACTTTCGCTTTTTGCAAGCTCTTCAAAAAAAGTATCTTCATCCGTCAGGAATAATTCATAGATTGCGCGGATCATAATTTCTCCCGTCGGCATTTCTTCGATCAGATCTTCCACCGGTCTTCCTTTGAAGAAACACTCTTTCATAATAAGATATGTCAGACTGCATGCCTGCTGAATACACTCACGGATTGTCTCACGTATTGCTTCATGATACCCCTGCAAGTCTTCTGCAGATATATTTCTTATAATTTCCTCATGGCCTTTTTTTTGAATCGGATTCTTCACTCATTAAAAGATCCAGCTCGGCCCTGGCAGCTTTTTGAGCATTATCATCCAAATGAAGATATTCCCAGATTATTTTGACAGTATTGCTATCCTCACCGTATTCAATCGGTGGTAACTGCAGATATTTTTTCTTTTCCATTTTCAAAATCCCCCTACGATTTTTTCAGATACTGCCTTTACAGCAAAACCCAGAAGTACCTCTAAAAATACTCCGCAGGTCAAAGCTGCAATCAATACTGTTTCCACAACGGCTACCAGCACATATCTCATGTAATCCTGACGGAACCAGATCACGGTTCCGATCAAAATAATACCACACAATACACCGATCACCCATTTGAACAGGGAATACACATTCACCACAAGTTTCATTGCCCCCTGACACATGAGCAGTACCAATAACACCGGAACTAACGCTGCTCTGATTATAACATTTCCGAATAAACTCATCATCTTCATATTTCTCCTTTCCCCTCGTTACATTTATCTTGCAAACATCGGCATATCATGATTGACTTCGGCGCAGTAATAACCATCCATCGTAGACGGCGCATTAAACAACGCTGCAAGTAAGTATTTCTTGATATTCTTTACCTTTGTTGTGTTCCCATGCAGACACTGGATCACGTAATCTATGTGAGAATAATTTAGTTTCAGGAATTTGCTTTTTACCAGTTCTGCCGGATAATGTTCACTGGCAATAAGGATTTCTTTTCGTTTGCTCATGACTGTTTCCAGAATGAGATTGTAAATACCTTCAACAAGTTCCTGATCATGATTATGTGTGATCAGCAATGAATCGTATTCAATATTTTTTCGAATAATTTCTCCATATGCCTGCAATGTCTGATCTGGCATCTCATCACATCTTATCACATCCTGACCTGAATACGATAAGATATGATTCGATTTATTCTCATTCATATAGTTCTGGTTTATATTAGTCTTATTCTTTAGAGGTGCCCTAACGGGAACCTCTTGAAGTGTCGGTTTCGTGACTATAGTAGTGCCCGTTTTGGGACCTCTTGAAGTGTCTTTCTGGGAACCACCAGAAGTTCCCTTTTCAGCACCTCTTGCTTCATATATGTTAGTGGCTTTTCCTGTAGTTCCCATTTCGATACCTCTGGTTACTTCCTGCGACATAAAACTTTTTACATATATAATGCTGGGAAGACCAAATCCCCGTTTTTTCTTTTCCACCAGTCCAAATGCTTCCAGCTCTGTAAGATACTCCATGGCTTTTTTTCTGGAAAACCCCAGATCCGACTGTATATCTGAAATCGGATAAATGATAAACACACGATTATCTTCATCAAACCAGCTGTTTTTCCTTGATAATGTCATTCGGTCCAGAAGTATCGAATAGAGTATTTTTGCCTGCAGGGACAAATCTGAAAATGTATTCTCGGTAATCATAACTCTTGGGATACGAATGAAATTGAACTGCTCGGCCTGAGCACCATAGTAATAATCGAAATTCATGTCACACCTCCCCGTTTTTCCATTTGTCCAGAAGCTGGAACAGGACATTCTTTATATCATCCGAACCATAACTTGCAGGGAAATACTCTCTGAGTTTCTTTTCTGATATGGTGAGCTTACCGCCAGAGGACTTTCCGGTCTGGTTATTATTCAAAATCATAATCAGCTTTGGCTGTGTCATAACTCCTTTTTCACATTCCTCGCGAAGAGCTGATATCTGTTTCGGTTTTACCGTGCCATTGTCTTTGATGTACTCATAAATCCACTTCTGGATTTCCTTATCTATGTAGGAAATATCTACTGCAACTGTAAACTGAATTCGCTTTGTATCTACATATTCAAGTAATTCCGGAATAAGTTCTGTTAATCTGATATATCTTTGTACCTGACGTCCGCTTTCTCCATTGTCACGCCCAACCATATCAGCTGTTTTAAAATTGTCGACAAAATGTCGCGAATTTTCTTTTGTCGGTCTACCAGCCTGTCTTCTCATCGCATCCATCTTCATTTTGTAAGCGAATGCTTTTTCACTCGGCAGTAATTCTTCTCTCTGAATATTCGCATCTACCATAGCCAAGATTGCGGTATCATCATCCATTTCTCTGACAATCGCAGGAATCATGCTAAGTCCCGCCAGTCCGGCGGCATGTAACCTGCGGTGACCGGAAATCATCTCATATCCTCTGGTCTTTTTTGATGGTCGGATTAATACTGGTGTAAGAACTCCATTCACTTTAATACTTTCAACCAGTTCTGCCATCTTATCATCATCAACTACCTTGAACGGATGATTTTCAAAACTATGAATATCACGAATGCTTACATCTACTGCAGATTCCTCATTACTTACTCCAAGCAGTGCTTCATAATTCGTTAATTTGATTTTCTGACCAACTCTTTCTTTCATTTCGCAAGTACCTCCTGTGTCAGTGCTTCATATGCTTTTGCAACTTTGCTGTTTGGACAGTGCGCATAAATACTGATTCCTTCTGCGCTGATTTCAGATGCTTTCACCGACATTGGAATATAAGTTTCAAATATTCCAAGTGTGTCTGCATATGTTTCTTTGACTGCAGCAAAGATATCCTTCGTATAATTGGATCGCATATCAACCATGGAAAGAAGAATTCCTTCTACTTTTAATGACTTATTGAGTCTGCGCTGTACCATCGTAATCGTATGCAACAGCATCTGCAGACCTTTTACCGGAAGAAACTGTGCCTGAACCGGAATTAAAACAGATGTTGCAGCTACCAGGGCATTGATCGTCATCATTCCCAAACTGGGTGAACAATCTATAATAATATAGTCATAGTCTTCTTTGATCATATCCAGGTATTCCTGCATCAGGTGTTCTCTGCTGATGATGTTGATCATTGCAACTTCCAGCCCGGACAATTCAATATTTGCAGGTATTAAATCTACCCCTTCTTCATGATGAAGAATTCCGGCTCTCGGATCAAATTCCTCTTCATCAATGATATGTCCCAGAATGGTTGCAAGAGTTATTTCCAGTTCATCCGGTTCCTTATAACCAAGGCTTGCTGTATAGCTTCCCTGCGGATCGGCATCCAC
>OKTF01000443.1_pt1 | contig 31771 bp, 35 predicted proteins | sample 1606461 | NCBI WGS metagenome assembly OKTF01 (sample SAMEA3879599, study PRJEB24766) | human gut metagenome | biome: human-associated habitat; feature: feces | place: USA | collected 1985/1987 | reverse complement strand
AAAAGATCCTAATTATTTATGTAATAAAAAATACCAAGAAGATATTGAGTTTATTTTTCAAAATAGCCAAAGTATATTTTCATATGGATTTCAGAAATTTTATCTAGCTGATCTAGAGGAAGTATATTTAATTCAAAGAAGATATAAGGAGCTTTATTATATATATAAAAACAGATAAACATTATATGTATGCATCATAAACAATTGATAAGATTATTAAATAAAGCTTGAGTAAAACCTTATTTGCTCAAGCTCTTTGTTTATCTAAATTCCTTTTCTGTTCTAACTGTTTATTATACTCTCTATACATTGATGAACGTTTTCTTATATAGTCTAGACTCTTGATCTGACTTCTTAATACTTTAATATCCGGTGTTAATGCTTTTGCTTCTTTGGATAGTTTTGCCTTGGCAATTAGATCCTTTTCTTTATAGGATCTGGAATATAAGTACTTTCTTTGTGCCAGTAATCCATTCATCTGTTTATCTAGTAAGTCTACATAGGATTCTAGTTTTTCTAATGTATCAATATCATTTTTTGCCATAATGGTTGTTGCATTTGTGATAAGATCTAGCTTTCTACATTCTTTTCGCATTTCTTTTGAAAGCTTTATTTTCGTTGCAGAATAATTCGGAAGAATACCTAATAACACTTGAAATTTGACTACTTCTTTCATAAAACCTTTAAACATTCCACTTTTATATTGTCCATAAATACGATCTGCATCTTTTTGTTTGTAAACGATTTTTAATGGAACATATCTAACTTCTTCTTTTTCTATTCTCTGTTCAATACAATCCAAAGAATATCTTTGTCCCAGCAACAACAATGGTATTGGCTTATCATAATTAGGATGAACTACGCAGTCCAGTCCTTCCACTTCTTCAAATGAATATCCTTCCAGCCTCATGTCTTGAACAAAATCTTTGACTGTAAATGCACGTATACAGGCAGCATCTATGTCTTTTTTTATTTCTCGAATATAGCTCCTAGCCGAATAATACTGACTTCTAGATTGTCCTTTTCCTTGTGGTTTTTCCACTATACTCAATCCGTATTCTTTACATATTTCATCTGAAACTTCTCTTAACTGATAAATGTCTTTCATCGAATTATGATATCTTTTACCATCAACAATCGATATCGGATTCAATACAATATGATTATGCAGATGATCCTTATCCAAATGTGTGCATACGACAAACTGATATCTATCTCCATATAATCTTGTTGCGGTTTCAACACCAATTTCATGAACTGTATCTGCATTTGTTTCGTGTGGCTTAAATGATTGTATCGCATGATACGCAATAATATTGGATGTATCGTGAAAAACATCTTTTAAATTCATCATACTTGTAAATGGATCATTGCCAGAACAGTTCACACAAGTCATATATTTCTGATTTTCTGTAGCTTCATTTCTTGAAACATACGATCCAAGTTTATCGATCGTCTTATCTTCATTAGATACATATTCAAGAACATGATCTAATCGATTTTTAACACTCCATATCTTAGTTGTTGCCATTTGAATTTCCTTTGATCTGATCATTAAGATTCTTCAAAACCTGATTGAGCAACAGCTGATTTTTAAAGATTTCATCCTTCAAAATAGATTCATTACCATTTAATTTTCTTGCGATCTGATTTAGATTTGTTCCCACATGATTTACTTCATTTATTAATTTAAAATAATCCACATTCAATCTTTCCTGAATCTTTTTATTCAGAATCGAAGATAAGATATACTCCTGTTTGGATAATCCAGACCTTTCAATCTTACTCAAAACTTTAGTATATTCATCCCCATTCAAACGCACCGTCATTCGATGTTCTCGTTTTCGCGTCATATTTGATGACCTCCCTTCTGTATATGGGTGACCATATGCGTTGCTTGCTAATACATTTTCCTTATTATTCTGCCAAATAATTTATGACGATATGACGATTGGAAGGGTATACCCCCAAAACCGTCACACCGTCACTATCAAAGTGACTCGTCTTCTATTTCATTTACCTAGCTTTACTGGTTCTCACATTTCTTCTGCCTTATACCTACCGAAAAAAAATATCTGTCGTTTGAAAAATAACCAGGTACACTGGTTCTAATACATATCAAAATCAGAACCGGGTAACCTGGTTAATTTAGACATAGTGATTTTATAACGGTTCATATCCTCGAATATGTTTTCCATTCTCATCTTTATAAGAATCATTCTTTTTATAAGAACTTCTTGAAACCAGTGCAAACTGTGATGAAAATGTTGATAGTGCTTTAGGTTTAATTCCTTTATCTCTACACCAAAATAAATAGTTATCATAGATTTCTCTAGTAGGAGTAAATCTTTTTAACGGTTCCATTTGAACATAATATCCATACAATGGGGAAGATACATCCAAAAACATTCGTTCCATTTCAATATCATCTTCATCTCTAGCGAAACAATCAACGTCCTTCAATTTTAAATATCCTTCATAACACCAATTGAAAATGCCAGAAAGCTCTTTAGAAAGTTTATCCTCAAGATTGCGATCAATCTTTTTTTCTTCGGGCAGTTTCGGATCATCTACAAAGTGAACCTCGAACATAATCGTAGACAGTCTACGCAATATCCCTTGATTGATTGCACTTGAAAACAAGATATCATTCATCGCAAAAATCAATTTCGCCCTTGAACGAAAACTAATGAAGTCCTTTCCCTTATAACATGCACTAACACGATCTCCGGCAGATAATCTTTTTAATTCTGAATCCCCACCTTTTAAAGAAGAGCCTGAATCCTCACCTAGATTTAATAGTGCAGACTCCAGCTGAATCAGTTGAAACTTGTCGTACATATCTACAAGCTGCAGATGTGTCACATTCTCCTGGCCAAATACATTTGAAATAATATTCATAAATACGCTCTTACCATTTGCTCCTGTACCATAAAAGATAAAACATTTCTGCAGATGACAATCACTCATCAGAATATATCCACATAACAATTGAAGTTTGTCATAACGATATTGTTTTCCATTGCATATATCCATCACAAATGCAGCCCATTCTTTTGACTCTTTGGTTTCATCGTAATCATAAGACATTATGATTGAACAAAGATCCTTAGGACTATGTTTCTTCAACAAACCCCATTCAAGATGCAACGTACCATTTTGAAAACATATAACATCTTTTTTATTGAATTCCTCTTCTGTTATACATTCATCTTTCAACAACTTCAAAATTGAACGCACCTTGTTTCCCTGTTTCCATTTCCCCAATAAATCACCAATCTTTTTAGAAACAATTTCATCTTGCGTATACTTCCAATATTTACCTGTATAAAGATAGAATCCACGACCCTTTAAATAGCGAAGATTCCATTCCTGCAATATCATATTAACAATAAATCCCTCTTTTGGAGATTTTAAAAGCTGTGCATAAATAGACTTTCTCCATCGAGCATCTATATCTTCCCTTTGAGAAAGTGCTGTTTCAATCACATACATATCTTCATCATTGACGAAACACGCGTTTCGAAATAAATATTCCTTCAACTCATCTTTACACACAATACTTCCTATATTCACTACAATTTCATCTAATAATGACATCTTCTAACCAGTCTTCTTCTTGAGTGAATGCAGGAACTTCTTTTTGTACAGGCTCATTTTCTTTGATCACTTTCGATAGTTCAGAAAGCAGAGCATAACACTCATCAATCGTTTCTTCCATTTGTGGTGAATTTACTTCCAGCACCTCTAGCTTCATTCGAATCTTTTTCAGTTCTGAAGCAAGCCGATTACTTTCAAAACAGCTTCCTCTTAGCTCAATCTTTTGGCCTAGAAAAGTATTCATAAAGTATTTTCTTCTTGATAATCCCGAAATCTTAACTCTCTGATTGATTCTTTGTGCTTCCAGTGCAGTTACTCGAAAAGCAATTGTGACAGGTCTTTTGCGATTCTTATTTAATCCTGGCATCTAAAATTCACCTTTTACCCTTGCTTCAATCGCATCTGCAATTTGTCTTTGTTTATTTGGATATAAATGTCCATAAGTATTCATGGTTGTCTGTATCTTTTCATGTCCCAAACGATTTGAGATTGCCAAAATTGGAACCTGCATTTCAATCAAATATGCTGCATGCGCATGACGAAACGCATGGATACGCAACGGTTTTAATCCAGCCTTAGCCGCACTTGTTTTCAAGGCATGATGGATAGCTCCTTTAGACATCCTGAAAATTGGCTTATTCGGATTTGGATTATACAACGAATCCATATACTCCTTTAAAATAGCAGCTAAAAAATCAGGAATCGTGATCTTTCTTTTACTCTTTGGTGTTTTAGGATCCGTAATAATTTCTTTACCCTTAACGACCTGCAACGATTTATTCACATCAATATACTTTTCGTCAATATGAATATCATTAGGTGTCAGCGCTCTTAATTCTCCTAATCGCATTCCCGTCCAGTAAAACGTCATAAAGATCGTATAAACTGTTTGATTGTTCATTGTCTGCTCGATCAGACGATCAAACTCCTCTTTTGTATAGAACTCTACCTCATCACCATGTTCCTTTCCAATGGGGCCAGCTATACGTACTGGATTATTTTTCAATCCATAGTATGCTACCGCATGGTTGAAAAGTGCACTAAGCTGATTGTTCAATGTTTTTTGATACGTTTCCGAATACCCTCTTTCAATCAACTGATTCTGCCATTTTCTTACCATCGACACTGAAATATCATCCAGTCCATAATTGCCAAAGAACGGAGTGATATGTACTTGTAAATATGTTCTCTTCGTTTCAAACGTCGTTTTTCTTAATCGAGGTTGTAAATCTTCTAGATATACATCCACATAATCAGAAAACTTCATTGAAAGGTTCTCGCTCTTTTTAAGCTCATATTCATTTAGCCACTTCTTTGCATCCGATTTTCTTTTAAAACCACGTTTCGTCGACTTCTTACAATTTCCCATCGCATCCTTTACACGAAACTGCACATCATACTTTTTCGTCTTAGGATTTAACGTAATACTTGCCAATACGATCAACTCCCTTCTTCATCCCTGTTTGATTTACTGGAATAACAAATATCGTTAAAATACTCCACTGGCAGTTTTCCAGAAATCACTAGCTTATGCATACTCTTTAATTCTTGATTTCCTTCACGAATTATTGTGTAAGCCTTGCTTTTAGAAACGCCTAATATTTCAGCAATATCCGCAGCACCTAATAAAGCCTTGCTCGACATATACTCACCTCCTTGCCCGATATGTATCTTCACTGCTTTTTGTATTTGAGGGAAGCATCGTCATAAATATACGCATTTCTTATATTTATAATATATTCTTATACTCCGTAATTTGTCAATAAGTATTTCATATATTTATAAGTTTTTCTGATATTTATTTTTTGAAATGTTACAATATATTCAACAGGAAGTGATTATATGGAAACAATGGGACAAAGAATCAAGAAAACTAGAAAAATGATGAAAATGACGCAGGTTGAATTCGCAAAATTATTAGACGTTCCTCAACCTTCCATTTCTGCTTATGAAAAAGATAAATATCTACCTTCCTTTGAAGTCATAGGAAAAATCATGAAAGAATGTAATGTATCTTTTGAATGGCTAAACGGATACAATTCTGTTCCGGACTCAACATTAACAGTCACGGATATAGGTAATATGATTAGCCAACTATTTGAAATAGACAGCCTTTCATTTCAGGTGGAAGCTGAAAAGAGTCATAGTTCTTCTAAAAACAAAAGTGAATGTATTCATCCTAAAGTAACTTTTACATTGTTGAATAATGATGCTCTTGGTGACAATCTAATTTCCTATTTATATGAGATGCAATCCGTATGTTTCGATTACTCAAACCACCTGATTTCAGAAGAAGAGTCTTTAAACAAGAAATCACAGATATATGAGAAATATATGATTCCAATCTCATTCAAAAAATACAGAGAAATGTCAGAAAAAGAATCGATGGAAACACAGGTAAAAGCACTACAAAAAAAATTGAATGACGAAAAAGAATCAAACAACTCCGAAGAAAAATTCACAGTTATCACAGGTAACATCAATAATCTTAACGACAAAAACGAATAAGGATTCAAAAAAAATACCATACATATCATGTGTATGGTATTTTACATTGCTAACCTAAATTATTGATTGTCAGACTCTGCCTGTCGGCTTTTTAAGATTTCCTTTGCTTCTTTAACAGTAATTGCACCCGAATCCGTTTCACTATTCAAGTAGATCTCTTCATCCCCATTTTGTAAGTAAGCTTCTCCACCTAGAAAGCCATCCCCTAACGGAATCACTTTTTCATCATCATCACATCCAGGAAAATAGCCTACATCCTCATTTGTTTCATTCACTTCTTCAACATTAACCGGTTCTTCACTCGATCTTGCAAAAGCTGGATAAGCTGTAACAGCAACTAAACCAATAAACAAAGGAATTAATAATCGAAGCTTTTTCATTGTTTCACCTCCATCTTTAAATATTAACTACATAGTAATAAGTTCCTTGTATAGGTGAATAAGTGTAATAAATCATTCCACTTCCACCGCGACTTACATATTGTGTTTGATTCTTTTCTATAACGGTCCCTTGCAACGAACCATTCTTCGTGCCTACGGCTTCAGAATAATTTCCTACTCTACCTGCATCTTTGTAACTTGTCCATCGTAAATATGTTCCTGAACCCGATGAAGCTTTAAAAAAATACCCTCCAAATCTCCAACCAGTTCCACTAAATTCACTCGATTGATAATGACTGTTTGGTTTTAGTATTAATATCTTTGTTGAGCTATCAGGCACATTTGAACCTCTTGCAAAGTTAGAAGCAGAACCGTCTAGTATAATTTTTTTAGCTTCTTTTACCGTTATCGAATTAGGATCGTCAAAACTATTATATTCAACTGGTTCAAACGTTGGATCGTTTTCATCCGTTATCGTTGCCTCTCCATATAGAAATCCTCCATCCTCTAATTCAACAACCTTATCATTGTCATTCAAATCTCCAAATAACACTTCTGTGTTTTCATGGCTTTTAGGCTTTGTATCCAACTCTTCTGCAAAAACAGAACATGTTGTAAATCCTAGTGCTGCCACTAAAGCAACTGCAAGTAAAGTTTTGTTTTTCATTTATATTCACCTCTTCATTCATTAGAAAACGTTTTCCTATTAAAAATATACCACGCTATTATTTTTTTACAAGTGTTTTATTTATTTTTTGTATATGTTAAAATATAAGTGAAAGAAGGAACAACTCATGGAACAATTAACAAAAAAAGAAAGAACTATAATGGATATTTTATGGAATGCCACTTCATCTTTATCAGCTAGTGAAATCAAAGACACCTCACCTGACTTAAATATCAATACCGTTCAACAAGTATTGCGTAACCTATTGAAATGTAAGTTTATAGAAGTAGATGATATTGTTTTCAACAAAAAGTCTTTAACCCGAACATATAAGCCTGTAGTCTCTCAAGCTCAATATATATCTGCTTTTATTAGCGATTCGAATCGTTTTAAACTACTATGTGGATTAGTTGATGAAGAAGATGACTTAGATTCTTTAAATGAACTTCAAAAGCTAATCAACAAACGAAAAAAAGAAATTAGGTGAATTATATGACATTAATTTTGACAAGTTGTATGATATTTATATTTGATTTTTGTATTCATAAACAATGGAACATGAACCATATCTTGTTTAAGTTGTTTTTGTTGACCATATTTATAAAACTATGTTTTCCATTTGAGACCAAGTTATCAATACTTATCCCTTTAGATAAGATTATGAATCCATTAATCGCTATTCTTCAATATAAACTATTCAATCAGATTTATATATACCATTTTTTACTTTCTATTGCTGTAATTGGGAGCATCTACCAATTTGCAGAACTAATAAAACACATTAGAGAATGCAATTACATTATTCACGAAGTAAAAAATAATGGTATTCGTATAGAAAATCCTGATTATGAAATTTATCAAACATCCTATATCAACACACCGATTGTTATGGGATTACGAGGAATCATTCTAATCCCTGAAGATCTAAACAAAGAAGAAATTGATTATGCACTTAAACATGAAATAACACATATTAAACACAAAGATAATTTAATCAAGTTCACTGCGAACTTATTTAAAATCTTATTTTGGTGGTTTATTCCAATATACATTTTTAACAAACAATTAGATCTTTATCTTGAACTTCACGCCGACAACAAGGCTATCGAAAATCTTGAAGAACATAAAAAACTCGATTATCTAAATTTTCTGGTCAAAACACAAAAACAAGCAATCAAATCTTCTACAACTGTTTTAAATTCAAATCTATCATTCAATAGAAAATCAAATCTAAACTACCGCATAAACGCTATTCTTAACAAAAAGACCAGATCAGCTATTTTTATAGTTCCTATACTGTTTATTATGATTTTTCTTAACTTTTTGATTTTTACACCTTACTACACAGATTCAGATTTGACAAAAGGCACATATGAAATATCAAAATCTAATGCATACATATTGGTAAACGGAGGAGAAAAACAATTAGTCGTAAATATGGATGGAGAAAGTTTTATATCTCCAATAAAAAATTATTCACTTTTAAAAAAAGAAACTGACTTAAGAGAAAAGAATTCTCTATATATACCTGATCATGCTTTAGACAATGTAAAAAACATGACTCGATGGAAATATAAAGATGTAGACGGGCATTTAAGCAAGAGAAAATTCAATGCTTATAAAAACAGCTGGGAGTCAGATTGGATTTCATACAGTAAACAAAATTAACAATAAATAAAAGCAGATCAACTGTGCCTAATAGTACATGTGAATCTGCTTTATTATTTTGCTCTAATTTTTGTGTTTTTTTCTTATACAGTCATATGAATTATCGGTTCCCGATAATTCATTCAATAATTTATGTACTCATTTTGTACTCACAGCCAAAACCGGCATATAAAAAAGCCCTTATATAAAGGACTTTTGGTGTTTATTGAATTATTCGAACTCGTCTATGGGATTTCCTAAATATTCGAAAAATACCCGTTTTTGGCCGTTATTTGCAGGTACAAATCCCTAAAAAAGCCACTTTTAGAATCCAAATAAAAAGATTTTTTCATATCTGTTTTCACAAAGGCATTATCCCCTGCCCTTCCATCACAAAATTAACTATCGTTTTTCATGCACTCCTTTTTACATACCAGTCAAGACACTGGGTATATAGAAAGGAGTTTTTATTATGATGGAATTCATGTTTGCAAGTTTGTATTCAATGTATCCGCATGATATATTTTCATTAAAGGGATATGCTTCCAGCATAATGATGGTGAACATATGAACAATGAAATAATTAAGTTTGTAAATGGTGATTTACAGATTGATGTAACGATTTCTCCAAATGAAGAAACTGTATGGCTAACTCAAAAACAAATGGCTGAACTATTTGACGTTAAGTCACAAGCGATAACTAGGCATCTAAAAAACATATACAATGACGAAGAATTATTCAAAGAAGCAACTTGTTCCAAAATGGAACAAGTTCAAATTGAAGGAAATCGTAAAATAACCCGTAAAGTGGATTTTTATAATTTAGATGCAATTATTGCAGTTGGATATCGTGTAAATTCTAAAAAAGCAACTTCATTTAGGCGATGGGCAACTTCAATTTTAAAAGATTATATGATCAAAGGTTATGCAGTAAATCAAAAACGCTTAGATGTGTTAAACAAAACAATCGCAATTCAATCCAGAATGCTCGCTTCAACTCTTAATATTGAAGAGAAAGAAGTTTTAAGTGTTGTTGAAGCATATTCCAATGCACTTACTTTATTAGATGATTACGATCATGGAACCATTCCTAAACCAGATGGTATTGCTTCTATTTATCATTTAACCTATGAAGAATGTCGTGAATTAATTGATTCTATGAAATATGGCAACTTTTCAGATGTATTTGGTGTTGAAAAAGAAGAAGGAAAACTCAATGGTATCTTAGCAGCTATCTACCAAAATGTTTTTGGAACCGAATTGTATCCAAGTATCGAAGAAAAGGCTGCAAATCTTCTTTACTTCTTAATTAAAGACCATCCATTTGTAGATGGTTGTAAACGCATAGGTGCTTCCATATTCCTTGAATTTTTAAACAAGAACAAACATCTTATTATCGATGGAAAGCAAATTATTTCAGACAGTGCACTTGTTGCCATTACTTTAATGATTGCAGAATCCAGACCTGAAGAAAAAGAAACAATGGTCAAACTAGTAATGAACTTCTTAAATGCTTAGTTTTTCCAATACAAAATGTTATTCTCTCAAATTTGAATAGGAATTGAGAGAATAGCATTGATGTCTCATATACATTCATATATTTCATTTCACGAATCAGATTGTGAACATATGCGTTCACTTTTATAAAAATTGATTTTTCCTACAACTTAATCCTTTTTACATACCAGTCAAACACTGGATATGTAGAAAGGAGTTTTTTTATGCGTAAATGTAAAGTGATTGCCGTCACCAATCAAAAAGGCGGTGTTGGTAAAACTACAACTACGGCTAATGTTGCGATTGGTCTTGAACGCTACGGCTACAAAGTCCTGATTGTTGATTTTGATCCTCAGGGAGATTTAACCACTTCCCTTGGTTGGAAATCCAATGATGCTTTAGATTGCAGTGTTTCAAATCTTCTGGATGCTTATATTAATGATAAGGAAATAGACTATTCTTCTTTGATTTTAAAACATAAAGAAGATGTAGATGTGATCCCTGCAAACATTGAACTTGCAGATATGGATATTCGCTTAGTCAGTGTGATCAATCGTGAACAGACACTAAGCAGCTGTATTGAACCACTGCGTGATGACTATGATTTTATCTTAATTGATTGTCCACCTTCTTTAGGAATGCTTACCATTAATGCACTATCTGCAGCGGATGAAGTACTGATTCCCGTACAGGCACAGTTTCTTCCTGCAAAAGGTATGACTCAATTGCTTCAAACTGTAAGTAAGGTACAGCGTAAAATCAACACAAACTTGAAAGTAGCTGGTATTGTCATGACGCTTGTAGATATGAATACTACAGTAGCTAAAAGTACGATTGAAACCATTCAGAAAAGCTTTGGAAAGAATATTCGAGTCTTTGATACGATCATTCCTAAAGCTACAAAAGCCAGTGAAGCAACCATAGCTGGAGTCAGTATCTATGCCTACGCAAAAGATTCAAAAGTTGCCAAGGCCTATGACAATCTAACCAAGGAAATCATTTCAGAACAAAAAGTAAAACATAAAGACAGAGACTGTCGTTAGGAGAAGAACATGAAAAATAATTCAGTCCATTTAATTGGAACACTGACAAGAGATATTGAACTATCTAAAAATAGTAAAGGAAATTCTTTTGTCCGATTTACACTAGCTTGTACAAGAGACAATAAGCCATTTACTGATTTTATTAACTGTATTGCCTTTGGTGAAGTTGCCAATGCACTTTGTAAACACAAAGATAAAGATACAGCCTATGAAATCAATGGGTATCTCCGTATAAGTTCTTATGAAAAAGATGGTAAAAAGACCTATTCAACGATTGTAGTTGTAGAATCTTTTACACTCTTAAATGCCTAGAATACGATTAAAACGATGTCCTCATTGTCACTCTATCGCAAGACTTCGTATTGACTGGGACAACAAGAAAATCAATGGTTGTTATGGCCAGTATGTAAGCTGCACTTTGTGTTCTGCCAGGACACAAACAAAAGTAAGTGAGGAACTTGCAGTAAATGACTGGAATCATCGTAAATTAAACAATTATATTCAACTCACCCTATTTTAAAGGAGGTGGCAACATTGCCAAAACTAGATTTGGGATTGCCAACTTATGACTCTTTGTTTTCTACAGAAGAAGAAAGACAAGATGCCAGCGCAGAAAAGGTTACCACAATCCCAATAGATAAAATTACAGATTTTAAAGGGCATCCATTCCATGTCACGATGGATGAAGATATGGCAAAACTTATTGATTCCATCAAAGAAAACGATATGTTGATGCCAGCACTTGTACGACCAAAAGAAGATGGCACGTATGAAATGATTTCTGGTCACAGGCGTAAATTTGCCCTGTCACAGCTAGGAAGAAAAGAAATGAATGTTATTGTTCGAAACCTGGATGATGATCAGGCAACAATCTTAATGGTTGACAGTAATATTCAACGTGAAAACATTTATCCAAGTGAACGCGGTTATGCATATAAAATGAGACTGGAAGCCATGAAGCATCAAGGAAAAAAAGTAGATATTGATGTATCTGATGTTGGTATTGAATATGATAAACCAACTTCCGCCCAACTTGGGCGGAAGCCAGAAGCAGCAGATCTTTTAGGAGAACAACTTGGAATGAGTCGTAATCAAATTAAAAGATTTATCCGCTTAACCTACCTTGTTGAACCACTACAGAAAATGGTGGATGGCCGTCACGAAAATGAAATCAAGATTGCATTTAATCCTGCTGTTGAACTTTCGTATTTAACCCAATCCGAACAGTATGATTTAGCCAATGCGATTGTTGAAAACCAAAGAACACCATCTTTAGCGCAATGTCAGGAATTCAAAAGATTATCCCATGATGGTGAACTTACCACTGAATTCATTGATGATACTTTATCCGAAGAAAAACCAAACCAAAGAGAAAAGTTATCATTTCAAATGAAAGAGATTGATCAATATTTCCCGAAGGACTTTACACCAGGCAAGAAGAAAGATTTGATGATTCACTTGCTGGAAAACTGGGCAAAGAAACGAGCACGAGAACAGGAACGATAATCATAAATGTGATTGTCTTTTTTGTAGGTATGCTTGTTAACCAAACTGTTGGAGGGGCAGTTTGTCTTTGCATCAGGACGTGTAACTGCAACCTCCCCTAAAACCCCTCCTACCTACCGAAGCAATCTTATTACCTACCGAAAAAGAAAAAATGATTGTTATTAGTTAGTAGTAATAGATATTTGTAGGTTTGTAATAAGAAAGATATTTACGTATGTTTAAATTAAGAGATTATTTTAAACAGATCATTGGAGGTTAAAACGTATGAAAAAATCAGTAATAGGAATTTGTATTTCTTTGTTGTGTGTTGGAACTGGCGTTTATGTAAATCAACAAAACAATGCTTCTAGTCCTGTTGTTTCTACTGTTGCTAAGTCAACAAAAGATTCAAAAGTGAACACAAATGAATCGAAATCCAAGGTTAGTAAACATGAAGAAACTGAAAAGACAGAAGAAGTTGGAAATGCAACGAATTCTGAAACACAAAAGAAAACAGATGCAGCTTCAAAAGAATCGAGTTCAATAAAAACGGAAGCTAAGTCTTCTGCAAAAGCAGAACCCAAATCCTCTGTTTCTTCGGAAGGTAAAAAACAAACTTCAAGCAATCAAACAAAAACTTCAGGTACTACAAAGAAAGATAATTCAACAGTCAGTTCTTCAAGTACAGGTACAAGTAAAGTACCTGAAACAAAACCAGTTGAAAAGCCAAGTAAACCTGTTCCAGAACATGTTGTAGAATCCACTCCAACAGCAGAACCTACTAGGCCAAGTTATGCATGTCCTGGTGGAGTGAATCAAGATCTGGCCTGTGATGTGATTCTAGATCAAAATCATTACTTTGCAACATATTCTTCTCAAGCAGAAGCAGATGCTGCTGGTGTGTATTACATGAATGAAGTCATGTACATTGGTGAAACAGAAATCACGAATTATTCTGTACAGGTGGTATATCGAAATGATCATAGTATTGCCTACTATGGATTAAATCTTTGGAGTAATGGAAGTTTGATTCAATAAAGGTGGTGATGAATGAAAAAGTGAATCGTTTTAGTTAGGCGAGATCTTCTCGTCTTTTTTGTTGCAACAAAATGAATGAAAGGAAAATGAAGATGAAAAACATATTGAAGAAAGGCAGCAAATTCTTTCTTACAGCATTAGTGATTCTCAATTCTATGATGAATACAATACTGGTACATGCTGAAGAACCAACTACCGATGAAAATTTAGATTCTGTTGTAGAACTAGGAAATATCAAAGATATATTTCCAGATTTAGTACCACAGGATAATGGTGTAGTAACACTGGACATGACAGATATTGGTGGTCGATATGCCATGATTCATATCAACAATCAATTTGGTTTTGACTATATTTCTTATTTGACCGTTGGTGATAAAACTGTCTTCTGTATTGAACCGATGCAGTTATTCACAGAAGGTTTAGATTATCATGAAGATACCGCAAAATGGGATGAATTATCTGAACCAACTCGTCAGGCAATCTGGGAAATCAGTTATTATGGCTATTCCTATCCAGGCCATCAAACAGAAAAATATTATACAGCTACACAATGTATGATCTGGCAAGCTGTTACAGGGACATGGTATCAGCCTTATGAAATGGATGGAACAACGATTTATGATATTTCTGGCGAAATGGCTGAAATCAATCGTTTAAGAAGTCAACCTCAAGGAAGACCTTCTTTCAACAACCAGACAGTTAAAATGGGATTAAACAGTCCTGTTACTTTAACCGATACAAAAGGAACCTTAGGTAATTATTCCATCACAAATGCCAATGGGATCAATGCTTCTATAGATGGCAATAACTTAACGGTTGCCATCACTTCTGAAAACTATGACAAATCCATTACTTTCTCACGTAATTTTAGTGCACGTGATGTCAATGTCATTTATGGATCTGCTGGCTATCAAAGAGTCATCTGGTTAGCATCAAGACGTGACCCTTCTCCAGATTTTAAATTGAATTTTGAATTACATTATGCTGATATTGAAGTAGAAAAACAAGACGTGGAAACAGGTAATAAAACACAAGGTGATGCCACATTTAATGGAGCAACATTTGCGATTAAAGATACAAGTGGAAATGTTCTTGAAACAATTACTACCAATGGATCGAAAGCAAAATCTAAAAAGTATCCAGTTGGTACAACACTTCATGTTTGTGAAGTGACTTCACCTGAAGGATATTTAAAGAATGAATCTTGTAATTCCGTTACCCTAAAAGATTCAGGTGATTCCACTCCTTCTACCTTTGGTACAACCATCAAAGACCAAATCATTAAAGGACGTATTGAAATTGCGAAAAGTATTGATAAAGATAAATACGGATTATTCCAGTCTAATATTCAAAAGCCTGGTAAAGGATTTAAGTTTGATATTATCTTAAAATCTACAGGTAAAGTTGTATCCACACTAGAAACTGATGAAGATGGACGAGCAATCAGTGATTATCTTCCTTATGGAACGTATGTCGTAAAAGAACAAGCTTCTACTGGTTACGATACATTAAAGCCATTTGAAGTGAAGATTGATCAAAACAATAAATCTTATTTCTACAACATTTATAACGATACAATCAAAGCGGAATTAACCATCTACAAGACGGATTCTGAAACAGGTAAACGTATTCCTGCTGCCGGTGTTGAATTCAAGATCAAAGATGCCGATGGTAATTTTGTCACACAGGAAGTAACCTATCCAAAGAAATATACAACGGATGTATTTAAAACAGATGAAGATGGTTCTGTACACTTACCTTCTCCACTTAAATTTGGTGAATATAAATTAGTTGAAATCAAAGCACCATATGGATATGTTCTAAAAGAAACAGAAATCCCAGTCAATGTGGATGGTTCTTCTACAGAGATCTTTATGAACTTTGACAACAAAACCCAAAAGGGTCAGGTCTATGTAGAAAAATCTGGTGAAATGTTAAGTGGTGTTAAAGAAGAAAAAACAGACTATGGCACTTTATATACACCGGAATACAAAGAACAATATCTTTCTGGTGTTACGTATGAAATTACAGCTCGTGAAGATATTGTGACTCCTGAAGGAACAGTCTGGTTTAATAAAGGTGATGTTGTAGATACATTTACTACAGGTGATGGTATTACTACTTCTTCTTTACTACAGTTGGGTAAATATACAATCAAGGAAACAGCTACTCAGACAGGTTATGTACTCGATTCAAACAGTTATGATTTTGATATTGAATATGCTGGTCAGATGATTGATGTTGTTGAAATCAAACAGGCTTATGTCAATGAAAGACAGAAATTAGATTTAGATATCAACAAATCTTTTGAAGAAGATGATAAAGATGCCTATAAAGATGTTGTATTTGGAGTCTATTCTAAAAATGACATTACTTTAGATGATGAAGTTCTAATTCCAAGTGATGGATTAGTTGGTATTTTAACATTGGATGAAAATGGAAAAAATAACGAACAGTTGGATCTTCCTGTTGGAGACTATTATGTTAAAGAGCTTGAAACCAATGTTGCCTACAAGTTGGATGAAGAAAATCATGATTTTACATTCAGCTATGATGAAGATACAACAAAACCAGCTGTGACTGTATCTATGGATCTTTACAATGAAAAACGTCGTTTAGAATTGGAAGTCAATAAAGTAGATAAAGAACATCATGATCATTTCTTAAATGGTGCAATTTTTGAAGTATATGACAAAACAACGGGTGAATTTGTGACGAAGCTATGTTCTGGTAATTTGATGATTACTGGTAATGATAAAGATGAAGAATATGAAATTTCAAAAGATGAAGAATTCTCTAAAGTCATTAAAACCGTTAAAACCGATGAAAATAAACAAATTCTTTTAGACTTAGATGATGGTACTTACTATTCTAGAAAAGTTGGGGATGACAAGGTTAGTAAACATATCATCAAAGATGGAAAAGCAATATTAGCGGATGCCATCTATGGTCATGAATATGAATTTAAAGAAATCAAAGCACCTACTTCTTATCAGTTAGCTGATAAATCAAAAGCTTACAAAGTAGAAGCCGATAAAGAAACAGATACAGTCATTTATTATTTTGAAAATGAACGTATCGTTGTTCCGAATACAGGGGTATAAATAGTATGAAACATAAGAAAATAAAAGCTGCAATCCTTGCGATTACAGCAATTGCAGCACTGGGTGGAATTCTCTATAGTCAGTTTGGAACAAAAAAATCTTATGATTATGCAGACTACTATGTAGAAACCAAACCAGCTAAAAACAATACAAGTGACAAGGAAGCTTCTGAAAAGGAGCTTTCTTTGTCTTTATTGAAACAAACTAATAAAGATATTGTCGGAATTCTAGTATTTGATGATCGAGTGATTTATGAACCAATTGTACAGGCACCCGATAATGATTTTTATGTGCGAAGGAATATTGAAAAACAATATGCCAATGCAGGTATTCCCTTCGTATCCGCTGATGGAAACATTGACTCACAAAATGTTGTGATTTATGGACATTCTTCTAAATGGAACAATATTATTTTTACATCATTAATGAGTTATATTGATGAGAATTACTATCTTAAACATCCAACATTCGAATTCATTACTGAAAATGGTACAAGAACTTACAAGATTTTTGATGTTATGAATATAGACTTAAATAATCTCAATGATCCATTGGAATTCACACAATCTGGTTGGGATACTTCCAATGAATTCAATGCCTTTATTTCGGATTCCATCAATCGTGGATTGTACAAAACAGGAGAAACAGCAACTTCCAATGATAAATTAATGACCTTAGTAACTTGCGATACTAGAGATAACAACAAGAGAATTGTAGTACTTGCCAAACAAATAGATACAAAGTCATAAATTCATGAAAAGTTAATATAAATATGGTACTCTTAGTTTAGATAATCGGAATTTGTAGAGGTGATAAGCTATATGAATGATAAATGGGTTGAGTTTGCAATTCGTATTCAAAGTATTGCTCAGGCTGGGCTTCAGTACGGGAAAGATAAATATGACAGAGAGCGTTATGAGGAATTGAGACAGATTGCAGCAGAAATGTTGTCTCTGAAAACGGATATTCCGGTAAATAAAATTTTCGATTTGTTTTGTAATGAATCTGGCTACCAGACACCAAAAGTAGATACACGGGCTGCGGTTTTTGTTGACGGTAAAATTCTGCTTGTACATGAAAATAATGGTACATGGTCATTGCCGGGAGGGTGGTGCGATGTAGACCAGTCTGTTGTATCCAATACGGAAAAAGAAGTGCAGGAAGAAGCAGGATTTTCGGTAATATCCGAAAAAATAATCGCAGTTCAAGATTGGCGAAAGCATAATGTGGTGAATTATGCATATGGAGTAGTGAAGATTTTTGTTCTGTGCAGGTATGAAGGTGGAGAGTTTAAAAAAAATATTGAAACTACAGAAATTGGATTTTTTGATAAAAACAATCTCCCATCTGACCTTGCTGTAGAAAAATGCACAAAAGAACAAATTCTGATGTGTTTTGACTCGTATGAAAATCCAAATGCGGCAACGCTGTTTGATTGAGACAACTTATAGTTTAACCATAAAATTCCAGTTTGTGGATGAATGGATTGATAAAATAATGAATATTAAACAACAAGAAGTGGCTCAAATGAATATGGTGGAATGGTTATCAGATTCGCAAGAATTAGGTAAAAAGCCATCTAAAATTGAATTTGTTAAAAAATTTGAATTGTATGAGATGCATTATTATATTTTTAAATTTAAGAGAAGTGTATTTACTTCATGGCTTGTTGGAGTTAGTGGCGGTTATGTAGATAATGATCTTGTACCGTGCGGACATACTTTCAGTGATATGAAAAAATATAATGTAACTACTGCGCAAAATAATTGTATTGATATGATAGAAAGAATTCGTTCTTATTGGATGGAACAAGCAAAAAGTTACACGTAGCAATAATTTTTACTTTCTTACAATGAAATTTTGATTGCTTTATGTTTTTTTTTGATTGTTAAAAGAATTCTATGTCATAATTTTTATAAAGGTTGGTGGATATCTTGGAAATTAAAAATATAATTGGTGAAACAACAGAATATGATAAAAAGTTAAAATTAGAAGTTAAAAAACCTAAAAGCTGGTGTAAAAGCATCAGTGCTTTTGCGAATACTTTAGGAGGTTTCTTAATCTTTGGAATTTCAGATGATAATCAAATCGTTGGTTTAGAAACTCCGGATAAAGATGCTGAACTTATCAGCGAAATCATTAAAACAAGATTAAATCCGATTCCAGAGTTTAAAATTTCTTTTCATACTGAAGATGGAAATGTTCTTTTAATTGTTCAGGTATTCAAAGGAGAAGAAACACCTTACTATTATTCAGGAGACGGATTACTTGAAGCTTATGTTCGTATTGGTAATGAAAGTGCAAAAGCGTCTCCTATCGAATTAAAACGCCTTGTTTTAAGAGGGCGCAACACAACATTTGATTCTCAAAATTCAATGTATAAAGTTGAAGATTATGCCTTTTCTAAACTCAGAGAAAGATATAAAAAATGGACAGGCAATAGTTTTGACGAAAAAGATCTCGTTTCATTTGGACTAGCAACCGAACAGGGATATCTTACAAATGCAGGTGCTTTAATTGCGGATGAAAGTCCAATTCGCTATTCGAGAATCTTTTGTACACGTTGGAATGGGTTGAATAAAAGTGGTGGAACTTTCGATGCATTAGATGATGCTGAATATGAAGGCAGTGTTATTTCTTTAATAGACAATGGCGAAGCCTTCATTAAAAGAAATGCCAAAATGATGTGGAAAAAGACAGCAAATTCTAGAGAAGAAATGCCAGAATATGTTGAACGTAGTTACCACGAAGCATTAGTCAATGCGATAGCACATAGAGATTATTTGATTAATGGAAGTGAAGTTCACATTGATATTTATGATGATCGTTTGGAAATTTATTCTCCAGGTGGTATGCCAGATGGTTCTAACATTCAAGAAAGAGATCCCGTAACTGTACCGTCCACTCGAAGAAATCCAGTATTAGCAGATGTATTTAATCGGCTTGGATATATGGAACGTAAAGGCAGTGGATTTGCAAAAATCTTAGATAATTATGCTTTTCAAGTGAACTATACTGATGAAAAGAAACCCTATTTCAGATCCGATAGATACCAATTTACTGTTATTATGCCAAATTTAAATTATCGTGGCACTCAAGATGGCACTCAAGATGGCACTCAAGATGGCACTCAAGATTTTGATACACTAATAATGAACATGATTGAAGAAAACAATAAAATCAGTGCAAAAATCATGGCCGAAAAATTAGGTGTCAGTTTAAGAACAGTTCGACGCCTCATTAAAGAAAATGATCAAATTGAATATGTGGGACATGGATTTAGCGGATATTGGAAAATTAAATAGTTTCCTAGAAAGAAGTGATTTTATTTGACACATATACGTTGTCCTCATTGTGGACATGAAACAGCATAAATCATTTATGGCTTTCCTGTAATGGATGATAAGCTTCAAAAAGACATTGATAAACAAAGAGTATATTTAGCAGGATGTGCAAAGAAGATACCTCCTGCAACTCGTCATTGTTTTCATTGTGATCAAGATGTTTGTTATACGTTTTTACCTGTTGATGAAGCTGAAACTACTTGTATTGAATTTAAAATTTGTGGTTTTCATAAAGGATATCAAAAGATTGCTGTAAAAAAGAATAAAAATCGATTTATTGCTTCTTATTCGGATTCGATTGGAAGTTTGGAATGTGAAACAAGTATTGATTTAACAGAAAAAGAATATAAGAAGTTTATCCACAACGTATACATGTCTTACATTAAAGAGTGGGATGGCAACTATGATGATCTAGATATTTGCGATGGAACAACTTGGTCAATCGTTATTAAACAAGGACATTCAATACAAAAATGGAGTGGAATCAACAAATACCCTCCACTATGGAATCGATTTATAAAAGCAATTGACAGTTTAGGTTTACCTAAGCTTCGATAAGCATTAGCACATTGCTAGTGCTTTTCTTTTACCCATTTTTAGAAAGGATGGTGATGCAATGCCACAAGATGAAAAGACAAAAGCTGCATTTAAAAGAATAGAACAAGGTGTAAAAGATGTGTATTCCAGTGAAAACTTCAAACAGTATTTATCCTGTTTAAGCAAGTTCCATTCCTATTCATTGAATAACACTTTACTAATTCTTTCTCAAAAACCAGAAGCAACCTTGGTAGCTGGATATCGTTCCTGGCAAAACAATTTCAATCGTCATGTCAATAAAGGCGAAAAAGGATTAACGATATTAGCACCTGTCGTTTTCCAAGAAAAGCGAGAAATGAATCAACTGGATGAAAACGGTAATGTTGTTTTAGATGCATCTGGTAATGCTTTAAAGGAAAACCGTGAAGTTAATATCACTTACTTTAGAACGACCACAGTATTTGATATATCCCAAACATCTGGTGAACCTCTTCCAACTTTCCTGCATGATTTAACAGGATCTAGTCAAGAAGTACAAGCGCTGATTCAAACGATACAAACAGTTTGTACAATCCCAATTGAATTTAAAACAGAAACAGAAGACATTACACTTTTGACGGGTGCAAAAGGATATTATTCCCCTACTTCAGATAAGATTGTTGTTAATAAAGATCTTGAAGATTTACAAATAGCTAAAACATTAATCCATGAGTATGCTCACAGCATACTTCATAAACAAACAGATAAAACACATAGCCAACGAGAAATAGAAGCAGAATCGTTGGCTTTTGTATTATGTGATCATTTTGGAATTGATACTTCTGAATATTCCTTCGGCTATATTGCCAGTTATACGGATAAAGAATTTGATGAATTAAAATCTATTCTTTTAGATATCCAAAGTACTGCTCATGAAATGATTGAAAAAATAGAACCAATATTTAAGGAGAGATTACAAATGATAGAAATAGAAAACAAATATATTACTCCTGTAGAAATGGAACAATTGAATCATGATATTCTAGTTTCCATGCTTCCAATACTTGAACCTTATAAAGCAATGGAAGGAAACAAAATCTCTGATGTAGATCATCTTATTGATCAAAAGCTTATTGAATTTTTAAATACTAACAATAAATATGCAACACAAGCTCACTTATTTTCGAACAATCCTAATTACAATAGAGCCTTACAAAGTGCATGTTATAACGCATTAGTAAATCCCAAATTTAATATTAATCAGCCTTGGTTTATTGAACATTCAATTGAAAGAAGGAACTATGAATTGTTTGAAGATATTGCAAAACCACTTCTTACAAATGATGCCTACTACATGAAATTCACATCACCAGGTTTTATGGATTTAAATATTGAAATCATAGATGAAAACCGATTGGCCATTGCTCATAATTTTGAATTGAATGGAGATTTAATGGCAGATCCTGATGTTGAATTTACAGTAGATAAAGAGAACAGATTGTTATATCCACAAACGTATCAACAAGATACACTACAAATTTATGAACGATTAGATGGTAATCCAATCCGTATCAATGAATTGAACCAATTTATGAATCAATGGTTCAATAATATTACAGATCAATATTATATTGTTGATAAAGTATATTCAGAAAATTTCGAACTTTCTAAGAAAGAGAATCCAAGTGCTATGCGAAAGTTTTGTAAAGAACATGACATTCCATGGATGTGTCCTGCACCAAAGGAGATTGAACGATGAGCAAGCGTTATATTCGTAAAGCTGTACTTCAAGAAATCAGAAAACTTAGTGCCTTCGATTATCTAAAGAACTATCAGCCTGACATGCTTATAAAAAATGGAAGAACAGATTATTACCATCGTGAACATGATTCTTTGCACTTTTCGAATGGTAAATGGTATTGGTGGTCACAAGGTAAAGGCGGAACTTCCGCATTGGATTATCTTGTAACGGTTGAAGGTTTTGATTTTAAAGATGCCTGTAACTATTTATTAGATCTTATGAAAATCAGTGCACCAGTAACAACACACTATTATCCAAAACAGACAAAGCCATTCGTATTGCCTATCAAAGATAAAAACAATGATTTGATCATAAGGTATCTATGCAACAAAAGAAAAATTGATAAAGACATTGTGGATTACTTTATTTCCGTCAATCAAATTTACCAAGACAAACAATTTAAAAATGTTGTCTTTGTTGGATATGACGGTGATAAGCCGGCTTACGCTTTTAAAAGAAGCATATTTAAAAATTACAAGTTAGATCATGCTGGAAGTAATAAATCCTTTAGTTTTTCTTTTACAAATCCTAATAGTTCCATTCTTCATGTATTTGAAGCAGCCATTGACATGCTATCCTATATGACCATTTTAAAATTAGATCATCAAGATTTTAAACAATACAATTACCTTTCTTTAGCTGGAGCCAGTAACAAGATTGCATCTAAAATAGAAGCGGATATTCCAATTGCGTTAAAATCATTTCTAGAAAGAAACAAAAACATAAAAACACTCATCTTTCATTTAGATAATGATGAAGTTGGTATTGGTGCAACTTCCAAAATCATAAAAGTATTAGATAATAAATATCAATGCATTGATGATCATCCAAAAGAATCTAAGGATGTAAATGAAGAATTAGTAAATATAAGAATATGAATATTTCATTCGAGAATTTATCTACTTTGAATATTGATTGCGGTTGGCTTTTATTATTACTAAAATAAGGTTGTTAAAAGAATTCGAGAAAATATGATTTATAAGCTATTTAGAGAAAGTAAAAAATGCTTTCTCTTTTTTGTTGTTCAAAGAAAGATGAGGTGATTTGAATTGAACAAACAATTTGATTTATTTCAAAAAATGAAGATTAAAGAAGTCTGTGAAAACATTAGTCGTATGACTTATGCCTATATCAATCCAGACACAAAACAACCTACCGTTGTTCCTTCCAAACATTATAAAGATATTCTGGATCAGCCTGTGGAAGTATTGGTTAATGATCAAGTGAAAAAGCAGTTTCTAAATATCATGTTTAAACAAATGAAAGCTTTAAAAGATGAAGAACCCATTCTTTTCAACGAGACTTTGTTGCTGATGGATTTAAATAAAACACCCGATTCATTAGAACTGAATGAAGAAGCAGCACTAAAAATTACGGCGACAGAACTTGTTGAAAATGAAAAAACACAAAAGAAGAAATTTCATCTTGTCGATAATGAATATTTGAATGCCTATGAAAACACAAAGAATGACTCTGAACTTATGGCTCAACTCTTTGGTGAGCAACAGAATGAGCGTGTTTATTCTATCGAACTGGATGAAATACCAAAGTCAAAAGGAGGTAAAAACAATGACTTACAACACTAAAATCTATAATTACAAAAATCTGCATACAGATGATAAACAAATCGTACAGGCACAATTGCTCATGTTTGAAACGATTGAAGACTTGATTACAGAATACACCTATTCCAAAGAAGCATGTACAAATACATTGGAGACTATTTCTTATGAAGAAGGCATCAAAGCTTTAGAAGATGCCAAAGAAAAAATGTACAGTGACATTGTAGAATACATGGTATTTGCGATTGAAGGCTATGAAGAAGATGTAAATGAAGTGGACACGAATGATCCATTTTATGGATTAGAAATAGAATTGGAGGAAATGTAAAATGTTTGAAATTGAAACTCACGAATATAGCAAAGCCAATTTAGAAAGATTGGCTTTTTATTTGGCAGAACTTCAAAAAGGAGATGATGAAAAATGATTCATAACGATAAAGTTTTAGAAGATGTTAATGCCCTTTTGGATTATGATGCGATTAAAGATTTTCTATTTATGAATGTCATCAATGCTCAAACATATCAACAGGAACTTCAAACAATGCCACACACCATAGTTGGTGATTTAGCAATTGTCTATCGTGTCATGATCAAAACAACTGATGAAAATTTTTGTTCGGCCAAGATTACCAATCAGATGATGGATCAATATGGAATTGATGTATCAAAACTTCATAATGATGCCCTTATCTCTTCCCCTAGAATCATGAAACAAGAAATTCTTCCACTTGAAACTTTAGCCATTGGAACTCCAGAAGAGACTGCTTTGCAAGATACAGAACGCAATCTTGTAGTTTTGACAAATGAACATAAAACAGATGGTGCAAGTACGATGTTCTATGCAGGTGTTTTAAATGATTTGGCAACAAAATTAAACCACAGCCTATATATCATTCCTTCTTCTACAGATGAGTGTATTGCGGTTTGCGATTCCAGTCATTTGGATTATAAGCATTTAGAAAATATGCTTCATGAAGTAAATGATTCTTCTTTAGTCGATCCAGATAAAAAGCTATCCGATCATTTGTATCATTATGATAAGGATGAACACATATTTGAAAAAGCAGAAGACTACCAAAAGAGAATCTTCAAACAGAAATATTCGCAATTACTGCATTAAAAGTCGGAGATTTTAAAATGATCAAATACGAAGATATCATCAAAAGAATTGCCAGTATCGAAAAAAAGAAAATCAAAAATGAGCAACGGATAAAATCCCTTTCGGAAGAAAACAATACGCTAACTGCCAATTTAAAAATACTGAATCAGAAAAAGGAAATGTTAGAAAAGATGGATCAGGATCTTGCAGATCTGATTCCGGATAAGAAAAAACTGTAGCCAATTTGTGTCTACAGTTGTAGCAAGCAACGTCTTTGGATATCCAAAAGACTAGTATTTAGGGAATATCCCTAAGACACTTGGCTATCTCAATTAAGATAGCTTTTTTTGAATGGAGGATTTAAACAAATGATAAATACACTAATCTTATGTTTTGGCTGTTTTACTTGTGGTGGTTTTGTTGGAATGATGACTTTGTTGTTTATGCAAAGTGCTTTTTATAACGAAAATGCGGAAGAGAACGAAACAATTTGTGGTTCGGTTAAATGATGATGAATTAAATCATTTAAATAAACTGGTTCAAGAATCGAATTTATCTAGAGAATCCTACCTTCGTATGTGTATAAACGGATTGGTTCCTAAACCTTCTCCTAGCACTGAACTCATTGAAATCATTGGAATACTTCGACAAATAGCTGAATCCTTAAGTGATATTTCTAAAATTGTTTATACACAAAATGGTATTGATGAATCAATATATGTCCAAAACTTCGAATTGCTTCAAAGCCAAATCAACGAAATTATGATTTTAATACGAGAACCGATGGAATTGAAATTACCTATGACGCAAGAAATGACGCAATAAATGACCCAATAAAATGAAGGAAGGTGATAAATTGGCAATCACAAAAATATGGGCTGTTAAAGATGATTTAAATCGTGTTCTTAACTATATTAAAAATCCGGATAAAACGAAAGAACTTGGAGATGGATTAAAAGAAGTCCTTGCTTATACAACACAAGGATACAAAACAAATGAGAAAGAATATATCACCGGCATCAATTGTGATCCAAAAACTTCTTTAAAACAAATGATGAACACAAAACTTTCCTACAACAAAATAGATGGTAGACTCGCCTTTCATGCCGTGCAGTCTTTTAAACCTGGTGAAGTTACTCCTGAAGAATGTCATGCATTAGGTGTACAACTTGCCAAACAAATGTGGGGTAATCGCTTTGAAGTAGTTGTGTCTACGCACCTGGATAAAGAACATCTGCATAATCACTTTGTCATCAATTCTGTTTCATGGGTAGATGGCATGAAGTATGACAACCGTAAAAGTGACATTGACCACTTCCGTGAATTAAATGATGAAATCTGTAAAGAACATGGTTTATCCGTCATCGAAAATCCAAGTAGCAAAGCAATGAACTATGGAGAATGGAATGCTGAAAAGAAAGATGGAATCTACTTTCGTAAAATTATTCGCTACGATGTAGATATTGTCCTTTCCTATGCTCGTACACTGGATCAGTTTAAAGAAGGATTAGAAGGAATTGGATACCAGGTTGACTTATCCGGTAAACACTGGACACTCAAACATCCACAATCCAAACGAACATTTAGATTCTACAAATTAACTCGTGATAATCATTATAATGAGGAACATCTTGTTGAGCGTATCAACAATAACTATCTCTTCCCTATGCAGCCTGTTGCAGACATTATCCCCTGCAAAGAATATCAGGGAGACCACAAAAAGCTGAAAGGAATCAAAGCACTTTATTTTAAATACTGTTATGCCCTAGGTATCATTCGTCCTAAAGGAAGCAAACAACACTATCCAAGTCCACAACTCAGAAAGGATCTTATTTATATGGACAAAATCACAAATGAAAATACTTTTGCAGGCAAGCATGATCTTGAAACCCTTGAAGACGTGCTTGCCTTTAAATTATCTATGCAAGAACAAATTACAACATGGATCAGTCAGCGTAGATGCATTTACAACAAAATCAAACGAACGCACGATTCAGAATTAAAACAACAACTTGAACAGGATAAAAATACTCTTACTTCTAAAATTGCACATGGGAAAAAGGAAATCAAAATATGTGAAGATATAGAAAAGAGAGTTCCTGATATGGAAGAAAAGCTTAAACAAATTCAAGAATTAGAAGATGAACGTAATCAACAACAAATCGAATATGAAAGGAGCTTTAACTTATGAACAGTGCTGATACTGCCGATCAAATGATGAAGATGACACTTGAAGGCATTGAAGTGGCTGCTGAGATTGGTTTAAAAGCTGGTGGTACAGCTGCTAAATCTCTTGCGGTTACTTTATATGCTATTCTTACTGACAACAAAAAAATCAAAGGAAGAACAAATCTCGATAACATGTTGAAATCTGGCAAGGAACTCAAAGTCTTTGCGATTCATCATTCCGATTTAGAAAAGTTTTGTACAGAAGCAAAGCATTATGGTGTACTCTACTCCGTTTTAAAAGAAAAGAACAACACCGATGGAATTGTAGATATTATGGTTCGTGCTGAAGATGCATCCAAGATATCGAGAATGGTGGATAAATTTGATCTAGCAACAATTGATACCAAAGCCATAAGAGAAAGTGTATTATCACAAAAGGATATAAAGCCAATGAGTGATGAAGAGCATGATGCATTGCTATCCAAATTAATGGATGAAAAAACAAACCCCGAACTGGCTCGGATGAGCAAAGACGGTACTCCGTTCGAGCCATCTTCAAAAATATTGAAGAAAGAAAACAAGAAGAAAGCCGTCGCAAGAAAAAGATCAATAGCTACTACGGATAGACCTTCTGTTCGCAAAGAACTGCAGGAAATCAAACAGGAAAAATTAAAATCAGCTGCACCTAAAATGCCTGTCAAAAACAAATCTAAAAAGAAAGTGAGATAACGATTATGAACTGGTTTAGAAAACAAAAAGAAGAAATGATTGAAATACAAGTGGATGATACAGAAAGGCGAATTATTGTACGTGCTCTTGCAGACTTACGTGACAAACAACGCATGGCACATAAGAATTATGACTTTCTAGATTCATTGATTGTCAAAGTCTGTGATGCAAATGTAAATAAAGCCTATTTCGACAAGCTTCCACAAAAATAGTCAGTTATCGCATCAGATATTGAAAATATAGCATTTTTTGTATCGTTAACATGTTGCTTCTTTACTTTATATTTGTTAAACTGTGCTTGAGGTGAGTGTGATGGATTTATTTAAGAGAGAAAAATATTTAAAAAAAATTCGTCCGTTTTATGATCAAGAAGATTTAATTAAAGTAATTACAGGAGTAAGACGTTGTGGCAAAAGCAGCCTAATGCAAACGATTTGTGAAGAATTAAAAAGCACTGGTATCAAAGATGAGCAAATTATCTATATTGATCTTGATAGCAGGAAAAATCGTAACATCAATAAAGCTAATGATCTAGATAATTTAATTGAAACACTCTCAACCGTTGATAATCATAAATACTTATTTATTGATGAAATTCAAAATGTAGACAATTTTGAAGAAGTTGTAAATGGATACAGAACAGATGGGGGTTATTCTATCTTTATCACAGGATCGAATTCTTATTTATTAAGTGGTGAATTAGCCACTAAATTAACAGGCCGTTATGTAGAATTTGAATTATATACGCTATCTTTTGATGAATATGAAGATATAAAACGTTTCTATAACAAGCCAATCAATCCAAATCCTTTAGTAGAATTAAACAACTATATTCTTGAAGGTGGATTCCCTAGAACCATTCAATTTGATGATTTACAAACAAAAAGAACTTATACAGAAAGCGTTGTAAAAGAAATATTTGAAAAAGATATTCGTAGACGTGTGAAAATAAAGAACAAAGAAGCTTTTGAATCTGTAGAACATTTCATTATTAATAATTTTGGTTCTACAACAAGTATTTCAAGTTTACAAAAGGCGTTAGAAAAGAATGGCATGAAAATCACTAGAAATACTGTATCCAATTATATTCAAACTTTGGTTGATGCAAAAATTCTGTATGAATGTTCACGCTTTGATATGAAATCTAAAAAATCATTATCAGGTGAAAAGAAATATTAAATACAGATAATCAAATCAATTATGGACCAGTTCTTGAAAACATTATTTATTTCTATGCAAAAAGCCACGATTATTCCATCAGCGTTGGAAGAATAGGAAAATTAGAATGTGATTTTATTTTAAGAGATCACAACATGAATTATTCTTATGTTCAAGTAGCTTACACCATTGCGCTAAGCAAACAAACAGAAGACAGAGAGTATAAATCATTAGAATCCATTAAAGATAATTATCCAAAATATGTAATGACTACTGATTATTTACTTCAAAAAAGAAACGGCATAAAACACGTAAATTTAATTGAATTTATGACTACAAATTCAGAATTTTAAGCAATCCAATTGGATTGCTTTTTTGTTTATAGAGAAAGGAGCTGATATTTATATACAAACGAAAAGATGAATATGTGTTCTTAGGTTTATTGCTGATACCTACAATATGGTTTGCCTTGTTGATTGCGTCTTACATGGACAAAGGATTAATCAATGCAATTCCATATCTGAGTGAAGCTTTAAATCATCCATTTTCTATCCATTGGTGTGATGCATCATTAAAAACAATTGGTATCTTTCTGATTGTGTATGCATTAGCTATTGGGATGTATTTATCTTCAGCTAAGAACTATAGGCGAACAGAAGAATATGGTTCAGCAAAATGGGCCAATCCAAATACTGTATGTAAGAAATACGCCAATAAAGACTACTTTACCAACAAAGTCTTTTCTCAGAATGTACGAATGGGATTAGATGGGAAAAAGCATCGACGAAACTTGAATACGGTTGTGATTGGTGGCTCAGGTGCTGGAAAGACAAGATTTTATGCCAAACCAAACATCATGCAATGTAACACAAGTTTTGTTGTATTGGATCCTAAAGGTGAAATCATACGCAGTGTTGGACATTTGCTAGAAGATAACGGCTATGTTATTAAAGTCATTGATCTGATTGATATGTCAAAATCACTTGGATATAATCCATTTCATTACATTCGAAGTGATAAGGATGTGCTCAAATTAATTACCAATCTGATTCGTAATACAACACCGAAAGGTTCTTCCACTAATGATCCTTTCTGGGAAAAAAGTGAAACAGCATTACTTGAAGCTTTGATGTTATATCTGTATCACTATGCCCCAGAAGATGAACAAAACATCACCATGATCATGGAAATGCTGAATTATGCCGAAGTCAAAGAAGATGAAGAAGATTATGAAAGTCCATTAGATGAGTTATTTAAAAGATTGGAAATTATAGATTCCAATTCTTTAGCTTTAAAACAATACAAAATCTATAAACAGGCAGCAGGAGTTGTATGCTTTAAGAGACTTCTTAATCAGTCGATTAGGAAGCGGCTTAAAACACACAACTTGTGAGAAAGGAGAGCAACAAAAAATGAGCAAAAGAAAGATTACTGCCCTGTATGAGCGTCTCAGCCGTGACGATGACCAGCAGGGCGAGAGCAACAGCATAGCCAATCAAAAAAAGCTCCTCGAAAGCTATGCTGCCCAGCATGGTTTCCCGAACCCCGTCCACTTTACAGACGATGGTATCAGCGGAACCCGTTTTGATCGCCCCGGCTTTATGGCTCTGATGAAGGAAGTCGAGGCAGGTAATGTGGAATATTTGTGCCTAAAGGACATGAGCCGCATGGGTCGTGACTATCTGAAAGTCGGTCAGATTATGGAAATTCTTCGACAGAAAGGTGTCCGTCTGATTGCGGTCAATGACGGTGTAGACAGTGCCAGAGGGGAAGATGATTTCACGCCGTTTCGTAACATCATGAACGAATTTTATTGCCGTGACACAAGCCGGAAAATCCGTTCCACCTTTCAGGCAAAGGGCAAAACAGGCAAGCACCTGACCGGGACAGTCATTTACGGCTATTTATGGAATGAGACCAGAGACAAATGGCTGGTTGACCCGGAAGCCGCCGAAGTCGTGAAGCGTATCTACCAGATGACCATTGACGGGCTGGGACCCTACCAGATCGCCAAGAAACTGTCCGAGGAACAAGTCCTTATCCCCTCTGCCTATCTTGCCCAGCATGGCGAGGGCGTGAACAAAAACAAGACCTTCAAGGATAATTACGGCTGGGGTTCCTCTACGGTGGTGGAAATTCTGAAAAAGCGTGAATATCTGGGGCATACAGTCAACTTCAAGACCCGCAAGCACTACAAGGACAAGAAAAGCCATTATGTGTCGGAGGACGAGTGGACGATTTTTGAAAACACCCACGAAGCCATCATTGACCAGCAGACTTTTGACCTTGTGCAGAAAATCCGGGGTAATGTTCGCCGCTATCCTAACGGCTGGGGTGAGACCGCACCGCTGACCGGGCTGCTCTACTGTGCCGATTGCGGCGGCAAGATGTATGTCCACCGTACCAACAACGGCAAGCGTA
>OKTF01000440.1_pt1 | contig 31860 bp, 41 predicted proteins | sample 1606461 | NCBI WGS metagenome assembly OKTF01 (sample SAMEA3879599, study PRJEB24766) | human gut metagenome | biome: human-associated habitat; feature: feces | place: USA | collected 1985/1987 | reverse complement strand
CGGGGCGGACGTCCAGGATACGGCCCCGATTGACACCTCCCTCCCCGTCAAACACGGCGCAGGAGGTGGTGTAGTTGCTGGTGTCCAGCCCCAAGACCTGCACGGTCACTCCTCCGGCGCAGTCTCAGTCCCGGCCGCCACCTTCTCAGGCTTGGCCGGCGTGTCCTGAAACTCCGCCCGGACAAAGGTCCCCAGGATCCCGTTGACAAAGGCGGCCACCTCCTGGGGCTCATACCGCTTGGTCAGCTCCACCGCCGCGTTGATGGCGGCGGCGTTTGGGATGTCCGGCATATACAGGATCTCATACATGGCCGTCCGCATGATGGCCGCCGCCATACGGGGGATCCGTTCAAAGGACCAGCCCACCGCGTAGCGGCTGATGTAGTCATCCAGTTCCGGACCGTGGGCAAAGGCGCCCCGAACCAGATTTTTGATATAGGTCTCCTGCTTTTCGTTGGGATACTGGGCGTAGACCGGCATCTCCTGGGCCAGCTCGTCAAAGCGCTCCCGATTCAGCTCGCTCTCCAGCACCTCGTCCGCGCTCTGTGTCCCGAATCCCAGGGAAAATATCAGATGTACCGCGATCTCGCGGGCATTGTCTCTTGTCATGTCTGTCTCCTCCGTTAACTGGTCCCATTCTGGCATAGAATCGTAATTCTATTATATACACCCTTATGCAAAAAGGAAACCCCCAAAATTCACAAACCGCGAATTTTCAGGGGGTTCCTCTCTGAGGTTTATTCAGTTCTCCGCCGGTCACGCATAAAACCTGTGGCCGCCGATCACGGCGATACAGGTGCGGTTCCGGGCCGCCCAACTGTTGGGGGTAGAGTCAAAATAGAGGGCGTTCCTGGTCTTCTCCACCACGGCCCCGTCCAGCACCAGCTTAGCCGCGGCCACGCTGGAGGCGTTGGGGGTGCGTTTGGCCAGCTGGCCGGAGCGGTAGGTGGTGAACTGGTTCTTCTGCGCCAGCACACTCTCCACGGTGCTGGGGAACATCGGGCTTTTTACGCGGTTCATGATCACATTGCCCACCGCGATCTTGCCGTCCAGAGGCTGATTCCCGCTCTCCGCATAGATCACGCGGGAGAGCCAGAACAGGTCCTTCTCATTATAGAACTGGTTCCCCGGGGTCAGTCCGCCGCTTCCGCGGGTGACAGCCACAGTACCGGTGGCCCCGTTCCACTTCAGGTCCGCGTCAAAGGCCTCCGTCAAAGCAGACAGGGGGACCGTCACCCGGTTCCCGGTCAGACCGACGCCCTCAGGGACATACAGATAGCGGCCGTTGGCTACCATATACTGCTGTCCCACCACAGCGGTCAGCGTCAGCTTCCCGCTGGTCACGGTCACGGTGCGGCTTCCGGCATCCCAGGCCGCCGAAGCGGCGGGATCCAGCGCCTTGGCCATGGGGACCAAAGCCACATAAGTCGTTCCGCTGCGCTGTGTCTTGCCTACCTCGGTGGATACCGGCTCGCCGTCCACGGTCAGGGTCCGGTCCAGATTCTCAACCAGAGTCAGGACACTTCCCCCCGCCACCGCGGGCACCGGCTCCGCCCGATCCGCTTCCTGATCTTGTTCCGCGTCCGCCTGCCGGACCGCCGCCTCAGCAGCTGTCCCGTTGGACTTAGACACAAGAGCGGCAGAGCTTTGCTCCACACCAGCTCCCATCAGGAGAAGCAAGGCAAAGGCGCTCAGCGTCAGCGAAAACAGCTTTCGTGTCATTGTCTTCACTCCTATGGTTACAAAATTATGTCAACAAAAATGACATCAAAAGCAACTGTTTGTTACTTTTGTTACCACATTGTAACCAATTTGCCTATTTGAAACAAGGGTAAAATTCACTATACTTTCTCCAAAAATCTTGTGTATTTTTTCTAACATAGCAGAAAAAAGACTAATTTTCACGTAAATTCCACTATTTCACTCAAAAAATATCCTCATAAAGTGTACAAAGCTCTTTCCCTCATCAAACCTCTCTCTCAGGGTATCCCGTTCCCTGCCCTTCTCCGCCTTCCATACTGAGAAGAAAATTTTGCTTGCATTTTCTTCTCACCTATGTTATAGTAGTCAAGCAATCAAGTTGCAGGTGTAGTTCAATGGCAGAATGTCAGCTTCCCAAGCTGAACACGGGGGTTCGATTCCCCTCACCTGCTCCAGAAAACCGAAACACTTTTGATGCCAAGGCGTAAAGCCTTAGAGAATCAAGGTGTTTCGGCTTTTTTTATGCCAAAAAATAAGCTCTGTTTCCAAAGATGCCAACGAGCCTTTTCCACCAACTGGAGGGGTTTGAACTCGCATATTTCGGAGTTTGGGAGCATAAACGCAGGTGGCGCCCTTTTTGAAGCTGAGTTTTTCAAAAAGGGCGCTACTTTTTCTCAAAATAAAATAGACAATCTTTAGGGCGTCAATTTGTTGGTCGTGAACAGATCATCAGACTGGCGCCCTTTTTCATTTTCCCCACATTTCAAAAAGGGCGCGACCCCTAAGACAGTGAAATCCCCCCTAAAAATGCAGAAATTCGAAATCACGAAAACAACGGTGGAGCTTAAAAATCAGAACAATTAAAAAAGGGCGCCACCTAAAATCGAAGGAAATGACAATGGAATAGAAAATGGTTTAAGGCCGGAGTTTTAGAAATAAGACTCCGGCCTTTTTTATTATCAAGTAAAGGAGTTTTTTATCATGTCGCAATGTTTCTTCAGAGGCACACCCCTTTGGGAGCTGGAAAGAGAGATGATGCTCGTCCCCGGCTTTGATCACAGAAAAGAAAACACAGTCACGGATTGCAGGCTGTGCAATAAACGCAACCGAAAGCAGCCATGCCGCCTGACGCAATGCACTTACCTCAATGACCGGATCACCAGCGGAAAACTTTCTCTGGACGATTTGGCATGGACAATGTATCGCAGATATCCCAGCCTGCTGAAACGGCTGGATGTGTTCCTGCTGGATCACGAACTTTGTTTCTTCCGGAACGAACCCCACCGTCAGCGTTGGCAGCGGTGGCACGACCGCTTTTATCGGATGTCTAAAGAAAACAAAGCGGCCCTCTATCTGCTTACCGCCTACGATGCCGTCTGGGAAAAGGTCATTTGGCACATGGATGGTAAAGGTTTTGATTTCGACCATGTAAAGCTGAGAAATCTGACCACAGAGCAGTATTCAGTTTATCAGGCAGCCAAGGCCATTGCAGATGGCGGGCGAAACATTACTACTGGCGATCTCACATCCCCGGAACTGGTTACAGATGAGGCGTTCCAACTGATTACAGGCGCTCTGCTTCTGGCCAGCTTTGGGGATGTGATTTTGTAAAATAAGCAAAGGAGTGATGCAATGAAAACCATGCAGGCAGAATTGAGCAATCCCAAGCATTCGGAATACGGAGTAGCAACCATTCCGTTTCCCATCCCGGATGAGGAATATGACCATGTGCTGGAACTCTTAGAGCCGCTGGAAATCGGTGACTATGTAGAGCGAGATTGTCAGGTGGATCGTTTGATTGGCGTTCCGCCTATCCTCCACAGGCTGGAGCAGACCTTGGTCAATCTGGATGAGCTGGATTTTCTGATTCAGCGACTGGATAGCTTTGATTATTATGAAATGGAGCAGTTTCAGGCTCTGGCCTACGCCAAGGGAGTCAGCAATGTTCTGGAGTTGATCAATCTGACCTTCAACTGTCAGCAGGTCACTGTGGTCGGTAATTTTGCCGACTTGGACGCTGCTGGAAAACAGCACTATCTCACCATCCACGGCGGCTCTGCAAGTGTCGAGGAATACAACCGAGTGGATGGCAGACAGGAAAGTCTGAACCTGCTGTGCAATCAGGAAGGGAAAGTGACCCCTTATGGTGTCCTCTATGAAAACGCACTGAAGATGGAACAGTTCTACGATGGCCGGAACTTCCCGCTCTATGCCTACAAGCCCCCTGTTTTAGAGGTCACCTTGTCATCGAATGCAGGACAGGAATTGGAGCTGCTGCTCCCGATGCCGGAGACGCGGCTGGAGCGTATGCTGTGTCGTGCCGGAATGGATACAGCGCACGTGAATCTGGTTTCCTATGAAAGCCAGCTGCCCGATGAACTGGATGCAGCCATCGACTTTGAGACGGATGACCTTAAAAGCATCAATGCCGTATGCCGCTCCCTCTCTGCTCTGGACACCAAGCAGATCTCCAAGCTGGCAGCCGTCACTGAGCTGGCAAAACCGATGCATGCAGGCGAACTGCTTCAATTGGCAGAAAATGTGGAGCAGTTTGAATTCTTCCCCGGTGTTAAAAGCTCGGAGGAATACGGCAGGTACATGATCCAAGAGTCCGGACATTTTGAGTACGACCCGAATCTGGAGGACTTCTATGATTATGAAGGTTACGCCCAGAGCAGAATGGCAGAGTATCAGGGCAAGTTTACCAGCCGCGGCTATGTGAACTACACAGGGGCAATGCCTCTGGATGAACTCATGAGGGACGAGGCTGCAGAGCAGTCCTTTCAGATGGGAGGGCTCAAGTAATGCTGCTGTATTTGACCCGTGGCAATCAGGAACCCCTGATTCCCATCCAGTATTTCAACGAGCCGGATATTATCCTCGGTGCGTATAAACAGCTTGATCATATGGGAACCGAACCGATCCGTATCGCGAAGGTCGTCTGCAATGTCCCGAACCTGTATCAGTATCTCAGCAACATCAACATGAGCAACGGTCAAACGATCCAGCAGCTGTCCGTACTTGAGTACTTTGTTGACCGTATGGACGAAAACGAAGCAAAAGTATTTGCTGGTGCGTTGGACAGCGAAAGTATCAATGGCCTTGCAGATATCATAACGGTTGCCAAAAATCTTCATCTTTATGAGCTTATCCCGAATGTAACCAACGATACGGAGTTGGGACAGTATCTGGCAGAGCATGACCTGTTAAACATTGCGTACCCACAAGAAACAAGTCAACATTGGGATCTGACTGCAATCGGCATAGCGTACTACTCCGATCACGGTGGTGCTTACACGGAAGATGGGTATGTTCTGCGAAAGGGTGAGCTGGGAGCACGAAAAGATAAGGTGTTTTGCATCCAACTTCAAAATGAGAACAAGCAAACAGCATTCCTCAATCTTCCCGCAAATAACGCAGAGCTGCAAAAGGTCTGCAGCAAGCTTTGCATAGAGGACTTTTCTGAAGCAACGCTGGTGGGTTTCAGCAGTCCGATCCCTCATCTTGAGGAACTGATCCCAACGGACTGCTTCAGCGTGACAGCAGCCAACGAGCTGGCTCAGAGCATCCAAGCCATGCTGCAGACAAATGGGGATCTGCTGAAATACAAGGCGATTCTGGAATATGAATGCCCCAAAACTTTCCCGGAGGCTGCGGAGTACAGAAATGAGCTGGATTCTTATGCCATTGTTGAAACCAGCAATGAAGAATATGCCCGAAAAGCTTTGGAGGAAATCGGTGCGGATCAGGAATTGCTGGATACGATTGATGGCTATATGGATTTTGAAGCCTTCGGAAAGCATCAGAAAGCGGAGGACGGTATCCGAAACACCCGATTTGGAGAGATCGGTCAAGTCAGTTATGACAGCCAGCAGATGCAAAACTATCAAATGGAATAGTAGCTATTCCTGTCTCTGTGTGGTATGTTGTGTAGCTATACCCAGAAAAAATCAAACAAAGGAGTGATCAACATGAAGATGAATGCCATGCAGGAGGAATATCAGACAGTGGAATTGTTCGGCAATCCCGCACTGTACTCCAATGGCAGAATCGACCGCAGCACAGTTCCCGAAGGTTGGTACGCCTATGATCTGAGAGGCTCCGACTATGACCCCGGCGATCCAGTCACGATTGAGGATCATGTGGTAGTAAACCATGCAGCCACAATCTTGACCCAAACGCCCATCCGATATCCCGAAGGAAAGGACTTCCTTCCTCTGGGAGAAGAACTCAACTTTGCAGACAGCACCATTATGACCCTCACAGAGTTTTGTGAGGAAAATGGACTTCCGGCTCCTGCTTCTTCGCAGAAATACACCTTACACCCGGCTCATTCTGATGAGGCCGGGCTTTTTTATGGCCTGACCCCGGAGCAGGACGAGGAACTGGGAGCCATCGGCCACCTCCGTATCGACTTCGGAAACAATGGTCGTGAGTGGTGGAGCAGCTGGCATCCCAGAGGTCCGCAGGAGCTGAATGCCTCGGAGTTCCGGCTGGAATTGGATGAGCTGGTGAACGAACTGCGAAGGGACGGCAGCCTGCTTCACGATCTGCGTGACATGGGGCAATACTGTCACTCCAACGGCGGAGAGATCGAAGGTGGCTGGCGGCAGAACTACGGTTACGAAGTGGAAACCGAAAAGTACCTCTATCGCATCCGCTGCAGCCCTGGTCAGGGAGACTATCACTGCTACCTCTCGTGCTTTGACAAGCACCAGCAGGAGCTGATGCAGTCACGGCCTCTGGTGGGACAGCTGACCTTTGGCAATGGCGACATCCAGCGCTATACCAATGCTGAGGAATTTCTGAAGGCGGTCAAGGAAGAACTGCCTTACCACCCCACCACTGGACTCAAAATCGAGGTGCTTACAAATGATCCTCAGACCCGAAAGGCAGTGGACGATATGCTCTACGACCTTTACGGAGAGGAAAACCCCAAGCAGATCGAGGACTATAAAGCACCGGAAGAGGACACGCTAACAGTAGAAATGAAAATGTAAAGGAGGAATTGCAATGAGCAGCATATCACGAGAGTGGCTGGAATTCCTGCGAGAGCAGTACCCCGCAGGCTCCCGCATCAAGCTCAGAGAGATGAAAGATCCTTATCACCCGGTACTTCCTGGCACGATGGGAACACTGGAAAACATCGATGATATGGGTACCTTCCATGTGAAGTGGGATAACGGCAGCGGCTTGGGGTTGGTCATCGGAGAGGACAGTTTCTCTGTCCTGCCTCCGGAGCTTACCACACTGAAGCTCTACATGCCCCTGAACGCCGACTACTATGAACGCAATGAGTACGGCGATCTGGACTATGATCCGACCTACATGGACAGCCGTGACCTTACCGAGTATGAGGATCAGATCATATCCGCATTGGAAAAGGAGCGGATGCCGGAGGAAAGCGAGCATGGCATCATGCACTGGTATGATGAGGATGATGCCGTGAAGCAAAAGGTCCACTCCGTTGTATTCACGGCCGAAATCCGAGAACAGAAGCTCTGGGGCGTAGCAGAGTGCCGTGTTGCCGGGACACTGGAGCCGAATGAGCTGAATACCCTGAAAGAGTACATCACCGGACAGGCATCAGACGGCTGGGGCGAAGGGTTCGAACAGCATGAAATCGAAACCGCAGATGGCGAACTGTATGTTCACCTCTGGGATTCGGATGACTGGAGCATCGAAACCGAGCAGGAACGATTTGCACCCAAGCTGGCTGAGGGGCTGCCCGATGTCTGCTTCTCCATTCTGAAAACTACCGGAGAACTGATCTGTGTGAAAAAGGGTGAGAGCGGCTACTACCACTCCGAGCACAACACGCCGGATAAGGAGCGCAATGTGGAGCTGGCAGATGAGCTGAACGAAAAGCTGGGTGTTACACCGGAACAGCGGCAGGCTATGGAGGTCGGCTCGATGTTCGGCTGGGATGTGCCCGGCGCAGATCCCGCCTGCTATGGAGAACACGAACACCAGATGGGAGGTATGACCCTTGGATAACCTTCTGTTTCGGGCAGAAATCACAGACGGCAAAGGGAACTATGCCGAATTGAATCTGCCCGCCTCAGACTATGAACTGTTGGATGCGGTAGAACGATTGGGTGCGGAGCCTGTGGGTTATCCTGACTGTACCGTCATTGAATACCTCGACTACGCCTTCCTTGCACCGCTGCTGGATGAGTCGAAGCCTCTGTATGAATTCAACGGTCTTGCCCGGAAACTGGCAGAGCTTGACCTCATTGACAGTGTGTCCTTTGAAGGGCTGGTGAAGATGGAAATCGAGAAAAAAGAGGGAGCGATCACACTCCCCAAACTCATTGATCTGGCATACAGCGCCGACTGCTGCAATGCAGAACCTGCCTTCAACGATGAGGAACTTGGAAAATTCTATGCCGAGAACGATTTTATGCCGGAGCTGGAGGATATCTCGGATAAGGTATTCGAGCTGCTGGATTTCAGAAAAATCGGCAAAGATATCCGAGAGGGTGAACATGGTGTGTTCACAACAAGGGGGTATGTGGTACAGACCAGCGATCTGAAGCAGGTCTATGACACGATGGACTTTCAGCCTAGAAAGCCGGACTATGTGTTCCGCTTGACGCTGGGAACTGTGGACGGCAGCCGGACCTCTGTGTTGGATCTTCCTGCAGAACAGTACCAAATGGATCTGGCACTGACAAAGCTCGGTCTTCCTTCGCTGGAGGGTACTGCGTTGAAAAACTTTGACGGAGTCCCTCTTGACCTGGATCTTGACCTCTACTTCATGGGTGGCTTGGACAGCCTCAATGAATTGGCGAAGTCCATTCAGGAGCTGGAGAATCAAGGTCAGCTTTCCAAATTCCAAGCCATCCTCCATGCCGCAAACTGCCATGATGTGGAAGATGCCTTAAAATTCGCTGGGGATGTGGATGCCTACATCCTGACACCTTCCCAGCGCCGAGCCGAGGATCTGGGGCGGGATGAACTCCGCTATGCCCTCGATGAGAAAACCTTCGAAATGCTTTGGCGTCATGTGGATCTGCACAGCTATGGCAAAGAGCTGCTGGCAGACCGCAATGGGGCAATGACCCCTTATGGTGCAATCCAGCGTCGGGATTGTGAGGTGATCCAGGTCCCTCCTGATCCGCAAAACACAATGGAAATGAGGTGAATTCCAATGGATGATATGAAGAAAGCCCTTCTGACTTTGGCGGAAGGGCTGCCGGAAGAAGCATGGCTCAAAGAACATCTTTCGGAACTGTCTGCCAAAGAAACCATTCAGCTGACTGCCGCTGTGATGAAGGATGCCCCCAAGACCGGTAAAGATGCCTTGGAGTGTGTCCTCACAGCTCCGGCCTATGAGGTCTGGTATCCCGCTGGAAATTATGCCGAATTAGGCAGCCACTACTTGAAGCACGAAGCGGAGATTCCGAAAGACCTCTTGCCCTATATGGATCTGGATGCACTCGGTCAGCTTTGTGAGGATGAAAACCCTGGTGTCTTTGTGGGTGACTGCTATGTGGTCTATCCGAATCAGGCATCCATGCAGATGAACAGGATCACGGTTCACGATATGGATTGGAGTGTCAAACTCAAGCTGTCCTCATCGGAAAAACCGGATGGTGTATGGCTGCGGCTGCCGGATTGCAGTATGCTGGATGATGGCGCACCTGCAGATGAAACCGCTTTGGCACTCCATACGCTGGGTGTGACCGAGATTCAGGACTGCCATCTGCTGGAAGCCAAATGCGTTCTGCCGCAAGCCGGTGATCTGATGGCACAATACTCTGACATTCCCAATCTCATCTATGATGGCAATGATCTGGGATTTGTTCTGGATGAACAGGGTCAGGGCATGCCGGATTTTATGGAGCGCTTTACATCTGCTCTGGACTTTGAGGGCTGCTGTACATTGAAACTGGTTCTGGATATTGCCCAGAACCTGCACTGCTATGACTACATCAAAGCGGACAAGGTGGAAACCTATGCACGGGAAGAACTGAAGAAAGCAGGTGTGGATCTGAGTTCCGCTCCGCTGGCAGATGCCTGTATCGATTATCAGGAGTATGGTGCAGATCTGTTGGACGAGCAGGAGTACCAGCTCACCGCAGATGGATCTGGATACATCCGACGCAACGAGCAGGAGTTCTTCCATGACCGCACAGATCCCGAATGGAAGATGAATATGTGCTGATTATACAATCAGATAAGGAAAGGGCCGTTACCCGAAAAGGGACAACGGTCCTTTTTTTCTGCCCTTTTCGAAAACGGACCGGAAAGGAGCAATATGAAAGAAAAACTGACACCCAGAGAAGAAAAGGTGGCGACCTACCTCCGTGAGGCTTGCTATGGTCAGGCGCATGCCAAGAAAAGCGCTGAGCTGGAGCCGATCTTTCACATGAGCGCAAACGATCTGCGCAATGTGGTGAACCGCTTACGGCGCAAATCCATCCCCATTGCCAGTGGACAGACTGGATACTTCTACGCAGCCACCGCATCGGAAATCTATACCACGCTTCTCAACCTTCAGGGCATGATCAAAGGATTGGAGGCGGCTGCATATGGTCTGGTGCGATCCCTTGATGATTTCGGCGGTGAGTCCCTGTGACCAAATCCTGTATCCCCTGGGTAGGCGGTAAGGGGAAACTCCTCTGGATCATTGATAAGCTCCTGCCTCCCCGGTATGAGCGGTTTATCGATGTGTTCGGCGGCAGCGGCACGGTCACCTTCAGCAGACCTGTTAAGAAAGGATGTCTGCAGGTATACAACGACTTCAACAGAAATCTGGCCAATCTGTTTTTCTGCGTCAAAAATCGTCCGCTGGCACTGCTCAAAGAACTCTCGTTTTTACCCTTACACAGCCGAGACGACTTCGAGGTCCTCTGCAAATTCTTTGAACAGGAAGAATTCACGGATCAGTATCTGGAGGAAGAGCTGGAGCTTGCAAGGCAATACCTTCCGCCTCCGCAAGCAGAAATCATCTGTAAGCTGATGATGGAGCGTGCGGAGCGAGGCAATGTGCGTCGCGCGGCTTTTTATTTCCGTTTGATTCGTGAAAGTTTCTGCGGAGGGGGCAAAGCCTTTGCAGGAAAAGACTGCGATATCCGCAAGTTCTTTTATCTGATTTGGGAGTGTTCCCGCCGCCTTGCGGATGTGGTCATTGAAAATAAGGATTTTGAATCCCTGTTCCGTCAGTATGACCGGGAAGGTGCAGTGTTCTACTGCGACCCGCCTTATTATGAGGCGGAGGATTGCTATCAGGTCATCTTTGGTTCCAAGGATCATATCCGGCTGCGAGATACTGTTCTGCAGGCCAAAGGCTGTGTGATGATTTCCTATAACTACTGCCCACAGGTTATGGAGTTGTATAAGGAGCATTTTTATATCTTCTATACGACAAGACCGAATTCCATGTCTCAAAAGGCTGGCAGTCAGTATGAGGAAATCATCATCACCAATTACGACCCTCGTGAATTTAACTCGACACAGATCCATCAGCTGACACTGTTTGGGCACAATGCGGAAGATCAGGACGAGGGAAAATACACGCTCATCAACGAACCAACCAATAAACAATATATTAGGAGGATACCAGCATGAATTTTGTGAAGTACAACGAGAAGAACCATATCGAGATCCAGCCCGCAGCCCTTGTCTTGAGCGACTTGGATCAGGCTGACCGTCTGGAAATGCACACCTTGGATGGTGCGCTGGTCCTGCTCAAGGACGATGTGGATGAGATCGAGCAGGTCCATGCTATCATGGCACTTTCTAAGCTGACCCACGCCATGATGCAGGACTTGAGTACCCGACATCATGAGGATGAGCCGGAGGATCATGACATCTATGTGGATGACACGGTCGACGGCGGGATCGTCGTTTCCATCGGTGACACGGATCTTTTTGAGCTGTCCGGCAGTACGCTGGAAGAGCTGGAGGAATGCGGTCTCCCCGCAGAGATCCTCGTGAATCTGCTGTTGAGTCTGATGGAGGATGAAGATGAAGACTAAGGACCATCCGTACCTCTACCGCAAGTCTCTGACAGAAGCCAAGCGGTACAATGAAGTGGAGCAGTGGCAGGAAAGCTTCCGTCAGAATGTGGCCTGCAAGGAAGCCATTGAGGAAGCGATTCGTAGGGATTTTGACGGATTCAATCTGAAACCGGATTGTGCCAAAAGCGTGATCGAGGACTTCGGCTTTCTCCGTACTGCATGGGTGCTTACCACCACACTCCAGCAGAAGTACTATGACGGACGCTTCAGTCGGGACAACAAGGCATGGGCAGAGGAAGTCTACATTCCGAAAAGTGATCGAAACCACGAATTTGTGGTGGAAAGCCATCCGGCCGTGCTGGATGGCTTCATCAATGAATACCGCAATGAGTTTGCACAGCTGCACCTCTTTGGTCCCAAAGCCTGTGAATCCCTGTCTGGACAGGATTTGAAAGGAAAGGTGCTGGTGCTTTCTACCGGAACGCTGCGAGAAGCCTGCTGGTCACAAGAAAACCAGCTCTGGTTGGCGACAGGCGGCTTTGGCTGCAGTCCCACCGCTTCCGGCAGAGCAGTGTACGCTACCTGCCTTGGAGATGGCGAGCAGACACGCTGGGATCGGAGTGACTTCACCGGAATCCTTCCGGAGGAGAATCTCCCCGAATGGGCAGTAAAGAAATTGGCAGAGATCCGGCAGGAGGACGGACACTCTGCTGTACCCACTATGACGATGGATACCATGTAAAGGAAAGGATGATATTTCTATGGCAGCGAAAAAGAAACCCGAACAGGTAAACGAAGTACCCAAGGTAGAGGCTCGGATCGACCGCCTGCTGGACGGCGACTTTAAGACGAAAGCATACGCCAGTGCCACCATTGGCGGTGCCTTTGCAATCCACGGTATGCGGGTCATTGAGTCCGAAAAGGGCCGCTTTATTTCCATGCCGCAGGAAAGCTACAAGAAAAACGGCGAAACCAAGTACAGCGATACCTTCCACGCCATCACCGCTGAGGCCCGTGATGCACTGGTGGATGCCGTAAATGATGCCTATGAGCAGGCATTGCAGGAACGGATGGAGCAGAAAGGCAATGCTCCCAGTCAGGGCATGAGCCAGCAGATGTAAGCCATCTCAAGGCAGAAATGAGGTGATAAAAATGGTTCGTTTTACGGTAGATAACCGCAACCGCCTGGTCTACTATGGCAATCTGGTGGGCTTTGTTCAGGATGACAAGGCTGTCGTGGATACCATGTTCCAGTCTGACGAGCTGACCGGATATCTGGCTCGGCTGAAGCTGACCCCGAAATGGTCAGACGGCGTCTTTGACCGTCTGGCATCGGGTGAAGTTCCCAATATGACGGATGCTGTTCAGCTGAAGAACTGCCGGGTATGGCAGCTGAAACGCAGTGCAGATGTGTCCATGCGGTTTATCGAGTACAAACAGATGGTGGAGAAGTTTGGAGAGCCGAACCGTGCCAACTATGAGCCGGTATTCGATGGTAATCTGGGCACCAATGATCTGGAGGAGATCTACACCCGATGCAACATGCAGCATCCGTCCGATTACCACGGACACTCCATGTCCATGTCGGATGTGGTGGAACTGTATGATGCTTCTGGCAGTGAATTCTATTACTGCGACAGAGTTGGATTCCGTCCCATCCGTTTTGATGATCAGGAGCAGATCCAATGCGAAGAAATGACAATGTAAGCCGGACAGCGAACTGCTGTCCGGCTTTCTTTATGCCCACCGAACGTGGGCCTCCCCTCTCCCCAAAAGAAGTCGCTCATCCGTTCATGCCGCACGATACATCAAAATCAATTTTTAGGAGGAAATATCCGTATGAAGAAGTTTATGAACAATGTCACCAGCCGTTCCATGTCCGCCGTCCGTTCCGTTAAGGACAAGGTCGTCGACTTTCACCAGCGTGCCGTGAGCGGCCATGCCGGTGAAGGTTACATTGATACCGCCGTCAAGATCCTGATTGCCGTGGTGCTGGGTGCGCTGCTGCTGGCTGGCCTGTACGCTCTGTTCAACGACACCGTCATGCCGACCATGACCAAGCGCATTATCGATATGTTCAACTATGCCGGTGGTCTGCACTAAGCATGCTGACACTGCAGGCCGTTATCCTTACAGCAGGAATGATCGGTGCGGCAGTCTATGACATTCGAAATCGGCTGGTGGATGACAGGGTCTGCTGGCTGATTGCTCTGGCGGGGCTGGTTACGATCAGCCCCGCTTCTTTTTGTGGAGCAGTCGTTGCCGGACTCCCTTTTTATCTGGGGTCTGGATTTGGAAAAAACGGAGCTGGAGATATCTGGCTGGCAGCATCCGCAGGCTTTGTCCTTGGAATCCAGCGCACGATAGCAGGACTGACTCTGTTTGTTGTGGTGTATTCCATCTTTGTCGCACTATACAGCCTGTTCCTATGGTGCATCCACAGACCGATACCGAAAAGCTACCCACTGGTTCCATTCATCACTGCGGGATTTCTTCCCGCTTATTTTTTGATATAGGAGGTCATAACCTTGAAGATTTTTCGTAACCGTACCGTCGTAGGTGTGCTTTGCATTCTGCTGTCGTTGGCGATCTGCTTTGGACTTGCCCCCATGTTCAGCCGCAGTGCCGCAGAAAAAACGCAGATCGTCCGAGTGACTGCTCCCATCAATGAGGGCGATGAGATCACCCCGGATATGGTAGAAACCGTGGAGGTTGGTGCATACAACCTGCCGATGGGCATTATGGCAAACAAAACCGATGTGGTGGGCAAATACGCAACTGCCAAGCTGGATGTAGGCGATTACATTCTGGGCAGTAAGCTGTCTCTGGAGCCTGCTGCAGAAAATGCCTATCTTTACAATCTGGATGGCAGTAAGCAGGCAATCTCGGCTACCATCAAATCCTTCGCCACTGGTCTGTCCGGCAAGCTCAAGAGCGGCGACATCGTTTCCATCATTGTGGCTGACTTTGAGGGGCGTGGTGAAACCGTGATCCCTCCGGAGCTGCAGTATGTGGAGGTCATCTCTGTAACTGCTCCTTCCGGTTACGATGCCAATACCGGTAAACCCGCCGAAGATGAAAAGGAACTGCCCTCCACGGTGACCTTCCTGATGACAACCGAGCAGGCCAAGGTTCTGGCACGGCTGGAGCAGGAAAATGAAATCCATCTGGCACTGGTGTACCGTGGCAGCGATGAACAGTCTGCCACCTTTATTGAGGCCCAGGATGCACTGATCAAGGAACTGTACCCCGATCCTGTTCCCGAAGATGCTGCAGCGGAAGATACTGCCCAGCCTACGGAACAGCCTGCCGAAAATACTCCTGAGAATACGGAAGCCCCTGCAGAAAGCGAGGAATAACCAATGAACTTTATGAAAGGAAGTCTCTTCCAGCGAAAAACGGAACCGGAACAGGACTTGGAGCCTGTGATGGATTCGCAGGGTGGTGTGCTGGCAGTCTGGGGCAGTCCCGGAAGCGGAAAGACTGTGACTGCGGTGAAGATCGCCAAGTATCTGGCATCGAAGAAAAAGAATGTGATCCTGCTGCTGTGTGATATGACTGCGCCGATGCTGCCTTGCATTTGTCCGCCCTCGGATCTGGAGTGTGAGCGCTCTCTGGGCAGTGTGTTTGCCGCCCAGCACATCAGTGAGAATCTCATCAAGCACAACCTTACCACCCACAAAAAGATGCCGTATCTCACCATGATGGGACTGCAAAAAGGAGAAAACGAGTATACCTACGCCGCCTGTACCAAAGAGCAGGCTGAGGAACTGCTGGATGGCCTGCGCCAGATCGCCCCCTATGTGGTGGTGGACTGCTCCAGCTATATTGCCAACGATATCCTCTCTGCGGTAGCACTGATGGAGGCTGACTCTGTCCTGCGGCTGGTCAATTGTGATCTCAAATCTGTGGGGTATCTGTCCAGCCAGCTCCCTCTGCTGAAGGAACTGGATTGGGACGAGGACAAGCAGTATAAGACCGCCGCAAACATCAAACCCCAGCAGGCAGCGGACCGGATCGGTCAGGTGCTGGGCAATGTTGCGTTCAAGCTGCCTTATTCTACCGAGCTGGAGGAACAGTATCTGGCAGGAACGCTGCTGGCAGATCTCTCCATGAAAGACAGCCGTGAATTCCGAAAAGAGATCGAAAAGATCTGCCGGGAGGTGTTTTGATGCTGGGAGATAAACGCAGTAACTCCCTGTTCTCAGGAACTGAGCCGCCCCAGCCTGCAGAGGTTCCGGCCGCCGCAGACGAAACTGTGCAGGAGCCTTGCGAACTCAAACCGGCTGTCCATGACATTTCCTTTGAGGAAGCCACCGGCCGTGAACTGTTTGCCGACCGCAAGATCGCACCCAAAGCCAGTGATGTGTTCTTCGCCTCCAGAGAGAATCATGCCTTCGGGGATGTTCTCTCACAGGTGCAGGGATATCTGTCGGGAAAATACGCCTCCCTCATCACTGACAGCGGCGAGGATACCAAGGAACAGATGAAACGGCTCATTACCCGATATCTGCAGGATAACCGTCTTGCGGTGGAGGGGATGACCAATACCGAACTGGTGGATGCGCTCTATACGGAAATGGCCGAATACGGCTTCCTTACCAAATATATTTTTGGAGAGGGCATCGAGGAAATCGACATCAACAGCTGGCGTGACATCGAGGTTCAGTATTCGGACGGCCGAAACGAAAAGCTGGAGGAACACTTTGACTCCCCGGAGCACGCCGCCAATGTGGTTCGCCGTATGATCCAGTCCTCCGGCAAGGTGTTGGACAACGCAAGTCCTGTCCTTACCTCACGCCTTGCCAAAAACATCCGTGTGGCAGTGATCAAAGCACCTGTGCTGGATGAGGATGCAGGCGTGGCCGCTTCGATCCGAATCGTGAACCCCCGAAATCTTGCCAAAGAGGACTTCGTGGAAAGCGGCACAGCAACCGATGAAATGCTTGACTTTTTGTCCGTGTGCCTTCGATATGGTGTGTCCATCTGTGTGGCAGGTGCCACCAGCTCCGGCAAAACCACCGTAGCAGGCTGGCTGCTGTCCACCATTCCGGACAACAAGCGTATCTTTACCATCGAAGACGGCTCCAGAGAGCTGCAGCTCGTTCGGGAGAAGGACGGTAAGGTGACAAACTCCGTGATCCATACCCAGACCCGTGACAGTGAAAATGAGCGACAGCGGATTGACCAGATCGCACTGCTGGACATTGCTCTGCGTTTCAACCCGGACATCATCTGTGTGGGTGAGATGCGCGGCCCAGAGGCAAATGCGGCACAGGAGGCTGCTCGTGTTGGTGTTGCTGTGCTTACGACCATTCATTCCAATTCCAGTGAGGGCACCTACCGCCGTATGGTCTCCCTTTGCAAACGTGCGGTAGACACACCGGACGATACCCTGATGCAGTATGTGACCGAAGCCTATCCCATCGTAGTCTACTGCCGCCAGCTGGAAAACAAGCAGCGGCGCATTACCAACATCTCTGAGTGCGAGATCCTGCCGGATGGCAGCCGCCATCTTCGCAAGCTGTACGAGTATCAGATCACAGAAAATCGTCTGGAAGGTGATCACTTCATTGTAGAAGGTGAACACCATATCTGTGATGAAATGTCTGAGGGTCTGCAGAAGCGGTTCATCGAAAATGGTATGTCCCGCACGATGCTTGAACGATTTTTACATAAGAAAGAGGTGAAATCCGATTGATTGCCATTCAGCTGATTGCCTGTATCGGTATGATTGCAGGCACATTCCTTCTGCTGGGTCTGTCTTTTTCAGAGTTTACAGATGGCGTGTTCAGCCGCTTGACTGCCGCTCCCGGCAGCATTCGAGCTTCCGTCAATGAGTATACCCAGCGAAAGAAACCCGGCTTTTTCCGCCGAGAGATCCAAGAGGCTCAGGCTGTGCTGAATGCCACTGGAAAAGCTGAGAAATTCCCCGCAATCTGTGCGCTGTCTTTGGTACTGTTCCTGTCGGGCGCCTGTGTTGCGGTTTTCTTCAAAAATGCTTTTCTGGTCCCTGTGCTGGCTGTTGGTATGATGCTCGTACCTTTCTGGTACATCAAGCTGACAGCAGGCCACTTCAAAAAAGATGTGGCGTCCGAGCTGGAAACAGCCCTGTCGGTCATCACAACTGCCTACCTCCGCACGGAAAACTTCCAGCTGGCTGTAGAGGAAAATGTCAAGTATCTGAATCAGCCGGTCAAGGGAGTGTTTGAAAATTATCTCGCTCGAATCACAAAGATCGACCCGGATGTATCTGCCGCACTGGAGGAAATGAAAGCCGCTATCGACAATGAAGTCTGGCAGGAATGGTGTGATGCTGTTGCTGCGTGTCAGACAGACCGCAGTTTGAAAACCACACTTCAGCCCATTGTATCCAAGCTGTCCGATATGCGGATCGTAAACGGTGAGCTGGAAAACTTGGTTGTAGCACCCCGAAAGGAGTTCATCACAATGGCAGCCCTGGTCCTGCTCAATATCCCACTGGTGAGCTTCATCAACAAGGACTGGTACCAAACGCTTACAGGCACGATTCCCGGACAGGTGGTCATTTCCATTTGTGTGGCTGCGGTGTTTATTTCCTTCGCGTTTGTGGTCAAGCTGACCCAGCCTATCGAGTATCGGAGGTAAGCCATGAAATTATTACTGCTTTTATTCGGTGCTTTCTTGGCAACCGGACTCTTCTTTATCGCGGCTGACCTTTTGAAGCTCCCCAAGCTTGCCACTGAGCGTGCCCTCATTTCCGCAGGACGCACAGGTCAGCCTGCTGCCAAGCAGCTGGAAACCCTGATTTTGGGATGGGCTGTGAAGCTGGAACAATATATTCATCTGGACGATTACAAGCGAAAGCGGCTGGAAAAGATGCTGATGGCTGCAGGGCTGGATATGACCCCGGAAGTCTATACCGCATACAGCATCTTAAAGCCCTGCCTGATTCTTCTGGGTGTGCTCCCGTGTCTGCTGGTGCTGCCTATTCTGTCTCCGCTCATCGTTTTGCTGGCGATCCTGACCTATGTGAAGGAAAGCCGCCGTGCGGATGAGCTGGTGGCAGCTCATATGGAACAGATCGAGGACGAGCTGCCCCGATTTGTGGCAACCATTGAGCAGGAGCTGGCATCCAGCCGTGATGTCCTCGGCATCATCGAAAGCTACCAGAAACACGCCGGTCCTGATTTCGCAAGAGAGCTGCACAGACTGGCGGCAAATATGCGTTCGTCTTCTTACGAAACCGCCCTGGCACACTTTGAAAGCCATATGGGATCGGCCACGATTTCCGATATCTCCCGTGGACTCATTGGTGTACTTCGTGGTGACGATGGACGGATGTACTTCCAAATGCTGTCCCATGATCTGAAACAGTCAGAGCTCCAGCGGCTGAAAGCAAAGGCGGCAAAGATCCCGCCCAAGATCCGTGTATTCAGTTTCACCATGCTTATGTGCTTCATGCTGACATACATCGTCATCATCGGCTATCAGATCACGACTTCGCTGGGCGGTCTGTTCTAAGGAGGGAGGTTTATGCAGAAGTTCTTCAAAAAAAGAAAAGGCGAAGGATACATCGATGTCTGTGTGTTGGTGGTCTGTGCCATGCTGGTGCTGGCAATTGCAGTGCGGGTCCTGCCGGTATTTGTAGCCAAACAGCAGCTGGATACTTACGCCACAGAGCTGGTGCGAGAAGCGGAGATTGCCGGTTGTGTCGGCGCAGAAACTTCCCGCCGGGAGCAGGATCTCAATGAACGAATGAACATTGCCCCAGAGGTACGCTGGTCTCAAACCGGACGCATTCAGCTCAATCATGAGGTTTCTGTGACGGTGACCCTCCACACAGACATCGGCTTGTTTGGCGGGTTTGGCTCGTTTCCTGTTACGCTGACAGCAAACGCCATAGGAAAAAGTGAGGTGTACTGGAAATGAAAAAACGCTTCTCCTTCAAAAAGCGTTCCGGCGAAGGTACACCCATGACCCTTGCCATTGTTCTGGTCCTGCTGATCATGTTCTGTGCAATCAGCGAATACGCTCATCTCTGGATCGTTGCTCAAGGTGTCAAAGAAGCAACGCAGAATGCCATTCTCTCTACAGTCAACGACAACTATGATGATGTCTACCACTCGGTGCGGGAAGGCTATGCTGCGGGATGGTTTCCGGACGATAGCGGCTGGGCAGAAAGTCAGGATCTGGGCAATGTGTACGGGCATCTTTCCAAGGCTCTGGGACTGGCAAGTGATGGTGACCGCTATGTGAAGTACGCAGGCGGTCAGGAAGAATTCGCAATCTCTAATCTGGCTGTTTCGGTTCAAAACAACGCTCTTGGTTCTGGGCGCAGCGAGGGGTATACAGCAACAGCCACGGTCAATCTGGAGATCCCTGTCCGCTTTCTCGGCAATATTCTGCCCCCAGCACAAATGACACTCCATGTTCGGGCAACCTATATGCCATTATTCTGAAAAGTTTACTTTTTCAATAGACTTTCTTCATTTCTTGTGGTATTGTCTGCTTGAAAAGCAAACCTTCACATCATAAAGGAGGAATGTACCAATGACAGAAAAAACAAAGAAAACGCTTGTGATTGCAGCGAGCAGCGTTGCCTGCATCGCACTGGCAGTCGGCATCGGGATGCGCTTTGGCGGTAACGCCAATGCCCCCCAAGGAGAGATCCCCGATTCCAGCGACAGCGGAAGCTCATCCATCATAGTGGACATTGATGAAACCGATCCGACCCATACGCCGGAAATCGACATCAACAAGCCCAACAACACGCCGGACCCCGGTGCTGGTGCGGACAACACTGGCACAGAACAGTCCATTCAGTCCGATCCTGTAAAACCCGAACAGCCGGAGCCGCCCGAATCGCCGGCTTCTACTCAGAAGGAACAGGAACACACAGGCGAGGATGTTCCTGAGAGTGACCGTAACACACCGGAACCTCCCAAGTATGAACAGCCTCCCAAGCCGGAAACGCCGACAAAACCTGAAAACAATGAACCCGCTCCCGGCAGTACCAATAATGCCGGTCAGGTCTATGTCCCCGGATTCGGATATGTAGAAAACAGTGGAGCCAATCAGGGCGGCTCACTGGATGACATGTATGAAAACGGAAATAAGATCGGTGAAATGGGATAAAGCTCCCACCGCTGATACAAGGCACAGCCGCTGTAGGCTGTGCCTTAATTTTTTGAAAAAAGGAGGTCTTTTATGAAGCGAATCCTTGCGATTCTGCTCACAGTGGTGCTGATGCTTGGCATCACTGTGCCTGCCTATGCCACTGGCGAAGGAAATATTGATGGCGGTGGTGGCAGTATGGGCGAGGGCACATCTTCGAACTACTGGAGTCCGGGTATGGATGGTGTTCGTGTGACTGTGGTCAATGCAGCCAGTCATGCTGTCGTAACCAGACCGGTAGACCTGACCAATAAACAGCCGCCTGCCGGGATCATCCACTTTGGCAAAGTGAGCAAAATTTCTTACAACGGTGGAACGGGACTCTCTCCTGTGGTCGGTGGCTATTCCTATCGTAATCCAGCTCAAAGTCTCCCTCGTATCGTCTCCTCTGGCAGTTATCCAGCAAGTATTGAAGCCATCCGCAGTTACTTTACCGATGAGCAGGTCATTCGCTCTCTGGCTGGATATGTCGGAATGAACTTCGATACTCTGATCAATGGAACCTATAAGATCGTCATTGAACCCATCGCTTACTTCCACTACAACGGACAGTATTTTGGCATGACCGCAACCGAGGCCGCTCTCTACAACCGAGTGGTCAATGGTGATCTTCGCCGTAAGATGACTTCTTTGACCCATAAGAATCTGCCTCTGGCAATCTTTTTGGAGAAACCGGATCTGGGCTATCCCGCATGGAGCGGCAGCCATAGCCAAAAGGTCAATGATGAGCAGATCATTTCCTCGCTGGGTATCGGCATCGTCCGTTTCAATGATGAAACAGAAGATCCGCAGATCAAAGAGTTTGACTATGAGTATCGAGTAGACACCGATGTCATCACTGCTGTGGAGGTCAGCGGTGGGCAATCCGATCCGGACAACCCTGTAACAGTCCAATTCATTATCGAAGGGCAGACATATACGGTCAGCAATGTGTTCTATCCAGAAGGTGACAGCCAGCTGGCATGGGTCAAGTGGCATACGCCATCCACTCCCTGTGTGTGCAGCATACAGGTCCATGTTACAGGCGGCGGCTTCGCACAGAGTACCATCACCGCAAACATCGTGGACTTGGAGGGCCACGACCCTCCCAATCCTGTAGCCGATGACCGCAATGATAGTTTCCAACCGTCTCCAGTACCCAGCAACCCCCAAAAGACCAGTACCTCTTGGGGCATCTGGTCTCCATGGTGGCAGGAAAATTGGGTGTGGGTAGAGAATTGGGAAAAATGCTGGCATACGGATCGCTGGACAGATGATAAAGGAAAACCCCACTCCAGCCGATGGTATCACTGGGTCGATAATGGCTGGTGGGAGGATCAAGGCTGGTGGGAGTTTGACTACAATGGCTATTCCGCATCCCTCTCTGCTGATATGAAGATCACTCCGGACAGCAAGTCGCCCACAGCAACAGCCACCAGTCTGAAAAGTGGTTATGGCGTACAGGAAAAAGTCAACGCCAGAGTGACTACTACCCAAAGCTCTGCAGTGACTGCTGCCCAAAACGCCGTAACATTCTTCCCGGAGTTTGGATATCAGAACTTCTGGCGGCTGCTGGATCGAAACATTGGAGGAAAGCAATCCCACTTTGCTTTTAAAAACAATCCGTTCAGTACCTATAACAGACCGACACACTTCACCCCCATCTGGTATCCGGATGGAAGCTATACGCCCTACACATATCTGTTGGACTGCTGGACACCGACAGGTATGCTCTCCATGAATCTTACAGATACCGTGACCGTTCGCGGAGATCTGTGGGAGGAATGGCATGTTGCCCCCACGAACTAAGCTTCATACAGAAAAAACAGGCTGCAGGGAATGGTTCTCTGCAGCCTGTTTTTATATTCGCCCCGTCCCAAAGGGCGGGATCTGCATTTCATTAAGGAGGTATTTATGCGTAAATTCAACTTCAAAAAGCTGGCGGTACTGACTGTTCTGGTCCTTGTTGTGACCTGTATGATGGCAACTACCGCCTTCGCTGCCGGTACCGGCGATGTGGCAGGTGCAGTGGAGGGCACCTGGGCAACCGCATCCGGCCAGATCAAGTCTGTGGTCAACAATGTGGTGTTTCCTGCAATTGACCTGATTCTGGCGGTATTCTTCTTTGCCAAGCTGGGCATGGCGTACTTTGACTACCGCAAGACCGGCCAGTTTGAATGGACGGCTCCCGCCATTCTGTTCGCCTGTCTGGTGTTCACGCTGACTGCACCCACCTATATCTGGACCATTGTCGGTATCTGATAACACAGAGAAAGGAGCACATATGAGAGTATTGATGGTTGAACCCGGCAAGGAAGCCGTGGAAACAGAGATCGAGAATTCCCTTGAAGCGATGCAGGCAGCCGTTGGCGGCTACATCGAAATGATCCAGCCCTATGCCGATGATGTAGCATTGATCTGCAACGAAGAAGGTAAGCTGGAGCATCTGCCTCTGAACCGGGTCATCTGCGATGAGGAAACCGGTCAGCCGCTGGATGTGATCGCTGGTACCTTCTTTATCTGCGGTGCACCCGCAAACAGCAGTGAGTTTGCCTCTCTGTCCGATGAACAGCTGCAGAAGTACCAGCAGAAATTCCAAAGCCCGGAAATGATTCTTCCGGATGACGAGGGTATCATCGTCATCCGGGGTATGGATAGCATGTAAGTTTGCGGCCATAGAAAGAAGGTGAAAGATTTGAATTATTATGAACAGGAACTGAGGAAGATCGTCCAGCCGCAGTATCCGGATGCTACCTATGTAGGCAGAGCCTGCTATGTAAATCTGGGCGGCCCAAACCGGGCAAAGATCCAGTTTGCCACGGGAATCGTTTCCAATCAGTATGATTCCTTGCAGATCACCATCCTGAATCGGAATGAGGGTGCCGTGGACAACCTGCGGCTTCGCTTCCTGGATCTGATTGGTTCTCAAAAGGTCAAAAACCCCAACTTCCCGGAAGGCGTGAACCCTCATATCTGGGACGATTGTGGGGATGTGGATTGGTATGTTTACCATCCGAACGCCAAGGATTATCAGAAGCTCGGAGAGGCAGTCGGTTCCTATCTGGATGTCTTTCAGGAGCAGACCTTGAGTGAGCAGCCCCAATGGCAGCAAACCATGTAAGTTTTCCATAACTCCACAAGAGCCGTACCGTCCATTCGTCTCTTGGTGTGAGATCCCAAATTGGATGGTACGGCTCCCCGAAAAGAGGTGACCCTATCAATTGTTTATTTGGGATTTCGTAGCCGATGTGGTCCTTGGTCAGATCATTGACTGGATCTACAGCCAGACGATGGGCTTCCTCGGCAATTTTTTCTCTGAAATGGGCGGCATGGGTGTTGAGCTTTTTGAAATGCCGTGGGTTCAGAGTATCGTCCTGTTCTTCTCTCAGCTTGCATGGGCATTGTACGCGGTCGGCCTGGTAGTGGCCTGTTTCGAATGCGGCATCGAATACACATCCGGGCGTGGGAACATCAAAGAAACAGGACTCAATGCAATCAAAGGATTTATGGCGGTCAGCCTGTTTACGATTGTTCCCGTCAGACTTTATGAACTGGCGGTCAATATGCAGGCCAGCCTGACGGCAGGAATCACCGGATATGGTAAAACCATCGGTGAGGTGGCAACAGAAATCATTGACACCTTGAATGGTGTCGGCTCACTGACAGAACTGGCTCCCGGTTCTTATTTGGGCTTTGCCTCTATCACCAGTCCAATCATGCTGCTCTTTGCCATCATCCTTATGGCATACGCTGTCATCAAAGTGTTTTTTGCAAACCTCAAACGAGGCGGCATCCTGCTCATCCAGATCTCCGTAGGCAGTTTGTATATGTTCAGCGTTCCCCGCGGATATACGGATGGGTTCATTCAGTGGTGCAAGCAGATCATCGGCCTGTGCCTGACAGCCTTCCTCCAATCCACCATCCTTATTGCGGGTCTCATGGTGTTCAAGGAACACGCGCTGCTGGGACTTGGACTGATGCTGTCTGCTGGAGAGATTCCTCGAATCGCCGGTACATTCGGTCTGGACACCACGACTCATGCCAATATCATGTCCGCAGTTTACACAGCACAGGCAGCCGTCAATACAACCCGAACAGTCGTACAGGCGGTGGGTAAATGAGCCGGGAGCTGACGATGGGAAGTCTGTTTGACGGCATTGGCGGTTTTCCGCTGGCAGCCGTACACAATGGGATCGTGCCTGTTTGGGCCAGCGAGATCGAAACCTTTCCCATCGAAGTCACACAGCAAAGATTTCCTGATATGCTCCATCTGGGTGACATCACCAAGCTGCATGGAGCAGAGCTGCCGCCAGTGGACATCATCTGCGGCGGCAGCCCCTGTCAGGATCTGTCCGTAGCCGGAGCGAGAGCAGGCCTTGCAGGCGCTCGCTCCGGCCTTTTTATGGAACAAACAAGACTTGTAAAGGAGATGAGAGAAGCCGATGAACAAAGAGGTCGAACAGATCAGCTTATTCGACCTCGGTTTCTCGTTTGGGAAAATGTGCCCGGAGCATTCTCAAGCGGAGAACCCAAGGGCGAGGATTTCCGGATCGTACTCGAAGAGATCGTCCGAATTAAAGTCAGTGGTATATCAGTCCCTCGACCTGACACCGGGCGCTGGGAATCTGCTGGGCGAATTTTATTGGGAACTGATTTCTCCTTGGCGTGGCGATGCATTGATGCTCAATACTGGGGTGTCCCCCAGAGAAGAAAAAGAATCTTCCTTGTCGCAGATTTTGCAGGAAGATCCGCCCCTCAAATATTATTTGACCAGCCGAGCCTGTATGGGTATCCTGCGCCGGTCCCATGAACGTGGAAAGGAACTGCCGGATAAACTCAAAAGAGCTCTGCAAATTCAAGCCGGGATCATCCAGCCAGACGGCAGACCCACCGATCTCAAAGCATATCACATCAACCAGAGAGATGAAGGAATCGACCTTCATGGTGTGTCTGGCGCACTGATGGCGACCTCCAATATGCAGATGCAGACCTTCATTACCCAGCCGGATGATGCAGAAGCCGAGGGCTTCGATGGGTACAATGGCGACCTTACAGGGGATGTATCCTCAACGCTTGGTGTGAATTGTGGGATGTCCACCGGACGCAATGGAATCCTGAACTCCATGGCCTTCGCTGCCAACCAGCGAGATGAGGAACGGGACCTGCACGATGTGGCAGGTGCTTTGGGCGCCAGTCCTGGCATGAAACAGCAGACCTTCATCGCAGAGGATAAAAGTCTCCTGTGCCTCAATGACCAGGGCGGTGACCGAATGGACTGCACAGTAGACCAGACCATGACGCTGCGGGCACAGATGGGTGGTCATCAGTCGCTCATCTGTCTCAATGACCAGGGCGGAAGTGTCATGGAATGTTCGCAGGATGTGTCCGGCACACTGCGGGCACAGGAGCATGGGCATCAGCCGGTGGTCATTGATGTACATGGGCAGGACAGCCGATATAAACTTGCAGGCGATAAAGCACAGACAGTGACCTCGGCCTTTGGTGAGGGCGGCGGCAACACGCCATTGGTCGTTGGAGCAGAGCAGAGAAAAGAACCTACACTTTATGAGAATCATGGTATCGATGCACGATACACAGGTCCTCATGAGGTTGCCCCCACCATGTCCGCTCGATATGGAACTGGTGGCAACAATGTGCCGCTGGTAGAGCAAGATCCCGCGATCTGTATTGCGGGGAATATCATCGACCGACAGCCCCAGAACGGTGGGAACGGAAAAGGATATCAGGATGACATCGCCTATACATTGACAGCCACCGACCACCATGCGGTGTTCAGCCGTCAGCGTGTAGATATTTTTCAAGAGAATGAGGTGGTGTCCACTGAGAGTGCCCGCCAGCATAAGGATGCCACGGATCTTGTCTATCAGGATACCGTGGGCGCACTCACCAGCAGCGATGCCAAGGGACCGAACAGTCAGTATGTCTCTCAGGATAAATGTGTCGTGGCACAGCCTTGCCTCATCCGCAGACTGACACCACTGGAATGCGAGCGGCTGCAGGGATTTCCGGATGGCTGGACAGACATTGTTGGTGCCTCCGACTCCGCACGGTACAAAGCCTTGGGCAACAGCGTTGCGATTCCCTGTGTGGACTATGTCCTCCACGGAATCGTACTGGTACTCTTCCAACGCAAGTAAAAAATAAAACCCTGTCTTTCGGACAGGGTTTTATTCGTCTTCTCGGAATTCTATTATGTCTTGCACAGAACATTTTAGAAGTTTACAAAGAGCGTCTATTGTATTGGTCGAAACTGACTCTCCAGCTTGCAGACGGAGAAGTGTCGAACCACTGATATTATAGTCGCCACCTTTATTTCTAAGGTAATAAGTTGTAATATTTTTCCGTTTCATAGTAGACCATAGCGGATCATAGGAAATCATGTCGAACGATACCCCCTTTACACTATATTTAGTATGCCCTATAATGAACATAAAGCGGTATGCTCAATAACGGGCACAAAGATATAGAAAGGAGCCCTAACAATGGACTACAAGAAGGCGTACAATATTTTGTTTAATGCAATGACTGATGCAATCGAAAAGATCGAGAACTCTAAGGTTATCACTCAGGAAATGGATGAAGGCATATCCATCTTAAAAAAAGCACAACAGACTACAGAAGAAATATTTGTTTCAGATGTATAAAGTTTTCAATTGATAAAGAAAAGACCACGGATGATGAATACAGCATCCGTGGTCTTTTTCATAACTCATAGGGTACATCACATGTCTATGTCAAACTTTTTCATGGTTTCTTTGTTAGTATCTGTGAATAGCTATTGGGGCTTGCTTGTAGTATGCTTTGCTTACAAAAACAGAAAGGAGAAACGCAATCATGGCAGAAACCCGTAACCTCTGTGCTCAGATCCCGTTGGATCTTCACGCCAAAGTGCAGGAAGAAAAAGACGAGCTGGGTCTGAAGCTCAGTGACTATGTGATACAGATACTGAACGAACACTTTGAAGGAGGTAAAACCATTATGGCAGCTACCAAGACCATCGCATTCCAGATCCCGGAGGAACTGAACCAGCAGCTCAAGGAGTATCTCGCACGAAAGGGACTGACTCAGAAACAGTTCTTTGTGAACTGCATCGAGCAGGCCCTCAAGGAAGATGCAGTGCAGGAAACGCTTGATCATGAAAGCATGGACTAAGCTCAAAAGCAAATCAGAAAAACAATCCAGTGCATAGAAAAAGGACCCAGTGAGCAGAATAACTCCGCCCACAGGGTCCTTTAATTGATAAATCTAATTATTAGATGAACTGGAATTAGCCGAGCTGTCTACTTCTTATTTCATAATAAATTCGCCAACAGCTTCGCTCTCTTCAAGCACTGTAAAAGTCTGGTTCTCATTCAATCCTAGTTTATATCCATATAAAAATTCGGAATCATCAACTGTGTATTGGTAGCCAACAATAAAAACTACTGGATCACCAGTGATAAAGCCATAATTTGTATACGTAATTTCATAGTCCATTATACTTTGATTATTCAGATACTCGTTAAATAGTGGATCAGTATATTCTTTTGCTTTTTCAACCATGTCAGCTGCAATTTGTATGTTAGCACTATCATCAGTCACTGCATCTGAATTATTGCAGCCAATTAATGCCGTAGTCATGACGAGAGCCATCAGCAGGACGATTAGTTTCTTCATAAAATAGCTCCTCGTATAATAAGATTTGCAGATGATTTTTAAGTGTATCTGCTTAAATAGTGTATACACAAGATTATGCTAAAACGGCACACCAAATAGCAATGCAACGAATTTGCACTGCTGCGAGAAAAGATGCTGTATTTTTAGCATATCGTGTAGCAATACCCCGCCATCGTTTCAGGTGCAAAAAAGCGTTTTCCACCAAATGGCGAAGCCGATACAAATAACGGTCGTACTCCCGTTTCTGTTTGCGATTTCGTTTTGCTGGAATGACGACATTCATTCCAGCACCAGCAGCATAAGCAACAATTCGGTCGGTGTCATACCCTCGATCAGCCAGCAGTGTTTCCGCAGAGATGCCATCAATCAGATGGATAGCTTCTTTGCAATCAGCTCGGGTACCCTCTGTGATAAGTACTCGGACTGGCATACCATTTGCATCCACGGCAAGGTGAATTTTGGTGTTGAGCCCCCTTTTGTACGGCTCATATCCTGATTGCCGCCTTTTGCTCCTGCTGCATGTGGATGTACCTTACAATGACTGGCATCAATCATCAGCCATTCAAAATCAGGCTCGTCTACCAGTATTTCCAACAGTTTCTCCCAGATTCCCTTGTCTCGCCATCTGCGAAAACGCTGATATACTGTGCCCCATTTCCCATAGCATGGTGGCAAATCACGCCATGGTGCTCCAGTGCGTAGAATCCAAAACACGCCATTGATGAATCGCCGGTTATCCTGCGCTATTCCACCCCATTGCCCTCGTTGTCCTGGCAGATGAGGCTCCAGCAGCTTCCACACCTCATCGTTGATATCGTGGCGTTGTTGCTCATTACTCATAGGAACACCCCTTCCTGAACTGTTGTTCCTATTATATCACTTTTCTCGTGTAAACACTATTTAACCGAATGAGCCTCTGGATCACGCTGTTTTTCCCTGTTTTTGGTGGAAGACGGTGCTGCAATGATGGTGGAGTCCACTATTGTTCCTTTTTTCAGCAGTAGCCCTTGTTGTTGCAGCAACATCACTACCTGCTCAAACAGTTTCTCCTGTAATCTATTTTGCATAAGAATGTTTCGAAACCGTCCCAGCGTATCTCCGTTCGGCACCTGATTGCTGGATTCTACACTACAAAACTCCGAAAAGGCACGGCTGTCAATCGCTTCTGCTACCGTTGCCTCATCCGACAGATTGTATAGATTTTGAAGCAAGTATAGTCGCAGCATCAGTTCAAGATCGTAGGGCTTGTTTCCGCGCTCTCCTTTATAATAGCTCGGCTTGATAATTGCCACCCATTCTGCCCACGGTACAATTCGCTCGATCTGCGATAGAAATTCTTTTTTCTTTGTCCGAACCTGCGCCAGTTCATCGCTGAGACCGGATAGACTCATCTGTTTATTCATATCATTATTTTACCATATTCTGACCTGAAATCATACGATCACTTCTGCGCGGTATTGCCCTAATTTCTGTAAGATCGAATATGGGCTGGACAGTTCCATAATTTTGCAATCTCGGCCCATGATATTGCCGATTTCCAAATTGGCCAACATTTCCATGATACGGTCATATTCGCTGGTTTTGATAGGAAAGGGGATGGTGACCTCGCCGTATTCTGGGTGCCTGGCGTTACTGAGCGTCGCTTTGATCAGCATTGCTTTCTTCCTTCCTGTTGATTTTTTTCATTCTTGTCCGCAGACACTCCTGATCGCTGGTCCAGCAGAGAAAGCCATGAGCGGGATATGGACAGCCTTCACAGCGGGAGAAGCGGTGGCAAACAGGGTTGGATGCGGATTCGGGATGGTATGTGGATGCATGAGGTTTGAAAAAAAGGCGGCGGTTCATAGGTATCACCTCCAATGGGCATAAAAAAGAGGGGCCCGCTGTTTGCAGCCTAACGGCGGCAACGGGCCCCTCGGTTGTTTGTTCTACAAGTTCATTTCTGGTTCCTGGGATAGTTCCAGTCGTTCTTGAAGATCCGGGACGGTATATTCGATTTTTGTTCTGGCCTCCTGGAGAGCCTTCATCTGCTTGTCTTCGGGTTCAGGGCCTTCCTCCAGGAAGAAGTCGGTGGCCCGATACAACTCTGCGAGCTGATCTGCGGAGAATAACTGAGCTCTGGAGATCAGCCCGGAACGAACAGCAAAGTCTTCCTTGGCTGCATGGTAGTTTCCCTCAAAGTAATGACCATGGCTAACTCCGCGCCGATCAAAATCCCAGACCCAGGTAACAAATTGATACCCCCGGCCATTTTCTCGTTCTCGGCCAGCAAGCACAGCACATCCGAAGTCTGCCAGTAAGCGGAACTCCTCCTTCAGATCACTGGCGCGAAGAAGTGGGGAGCTCTGAACCGCCTCCACATATTCATAAACTTCGTCAGCTGTTGCCCCCACTCGGTGGTACAGGTCATTGACTTCCTCATTCTTGCTTCCTGCGGGTAAAATGAAAATTTCACTGCTGGGGGTTACACAGAGAACCGGCTGGCCATGGAGCAAAACATTCAGATTCTGAGTACCTGCATAGGACGATTCGATTCATTCTTCCCGCAAGCGACGGGAAAGCTCCGCATAAAAATTTTCCCTCACAAAGAATACCTCCAATCAAAAATAGCCGAGATCTCCTTTTGAGATCCCGGCATAAATAAGGATTTATATGAATTGTCCACAAAAGAGATGCGAACCCTCATGTGCATTCTGCTTGGATGCGAATGAGCCGTTTCTGGCTGCTCCGCTTATTTTTTTGTTTTCCTATAATGCAAGAACGGGCTATCAGAGAAGTGCGAAAAGGGAATGCAGACAGGGCCTGCGAATTGTTCGGTATCATTTTTTTGAAAAGGCAGGGAAACGGTTGAGCTGCGGGCCCGCTATTTTCGCAAAAAAGTTGCAAAAAAGCCGAGATTTTTGTTTTCACAACGAGGAGTTGTGTGGTCATGCAACAAAAAGTGGATTATCTGGGTGGAGTGCAAGATATTTCGTTTCACGTGAAACAGGACGCTGCGTCCGAATCGGGTTTTTCGGAGCGGTTGGCACGCTGCTCGGGAATTTCGAGCGCCAGGGCTGTCGCTTTTCGCCGACCTCGATAGAGGAAGCTCCTTTTATGGAGGGGGTGTGATTAAACAGCGGTGATACGTGGGCAAATTGTGCGAACGAAATCACGAAATTGACGTTGTGCAAAAATAGCATGCGTTGCACCTGCTCATCGGGTGCGACCTCGTTTCGTACCGTAGGAAAAAGGAACATACATGAAGCACGGAGCTCTTCTTCGCAAGATTTCTGTTGTCGGCGTATCCGCTGCCTGCTGCATTGCCTTGGTTGGTTGTGGTGGCACGAATTACGGCTATACCGGCGGCGTTGCAGCAACGGTAAATGGCGCTGAGATT
>OKTF01000411.1_pt1 | contig 33108 bp, 27 predicted proteins | sample 1606461 | NCBI WGS metagenome assembly OKTF01 (sample SAMEA3879599, study PRJEB24766) | human gut metagenome | biome: human-associated habitat; feature: feces | place: USA | collected 1985/1987 | reverse complement strand
ACGGCCTGCTGGGAGAGGTCCCTGCCTATATCGTCATGCCCCAGCTCTCCGGGAGGACCTGGAAGGAGCGGACGGATGCCGTCCGGGATCTGGTGACCGCGCTGGAGATGCAGTTTCAGATTGACCCCGCCCGAATCAGTCTGACCGGGCACAGCCTGGGCGGTTCCGGCGCTTGGGAACTGGCTGCCGCATTTCCGGGTATGTTCTCTCGTGTCGCCCCCCTTAGTGGGTCGGTATTTTCCACAGAGGAAAGCCTTGCGGCGCTGTCACAGACAGAGGTATGGACCTTTGTAGGCTCAGCGGACACCATTGTCGAACCGGAGAATAGTTTGGAGTTTGCCCAGCAGCTGGAGACGGTCAATGGAAATGTCGCCGTGACGGTCCTGGACGGTGCCGATCACTTCGCTGTGCCGGGGTTGGCATACTTGGTCAAAGGCACGAATCTCATTAGTTGGTTGATTGGGGAAAATCAAATGTGAATTGAGTAACATGGGAAAAAGCAGTGCGGCATCAGGATTTGTCTGGTGCCGCACTGCTTATTCTGTTGCCTGCTCCAACTCGTCGCTGAAAATCTCATGGACATGGATCAGCGAAATGACTTCACATAGAACCCGCTCCGTCAGATCCTTTTCATCCAACCATGTGGTCTGCGGCGGTACATAATAGCCAGGATCAGCCTCGATCTCTGCTCTGGCCTTGCGAATGGCTTTCTGGACGGAGAGCCACTGACCGTAAGCACCGCCATTCAACTGCTTTCTCAGTTTCCGGATTGCGCTCTTATACGCTTTTTCCGCACCGCTGGGGCCGTTGTAGTTGAGCCGGATGGCCAGCTCCTGAAAGGTCATGCCCTGTTCGTTGGGCTGGCCGATCCCCAGATAACAGCGCACCAAATTCAGCTCTCTGGGCTTGAGCACCTCCTCCATGCGCTGGAGGAGCAGCGCCCGGCGCATGAAACGGTCATAGGCCTTGGCGGGATCACCGCCAAAACTAATATCAAAGACACGCTCACCCAGGGACTCGATCTGGAACACGGTGCGGTATTCCCCCAGCAGACGCTTGGCTACTTTGGCGGAGACCGCTAGTTTCTCTTGAATGGTGGTCAGAAGATCTGCTTCAGCGTCCTGCTCGTGTGTAGCACAGAGGAAAGCCACCTGGCGTAGCTGGTAGTAGCGATCCAGCGGGAGGGACAGAGAAAAAGAACTTTGGGCGGAGCAGTCCCGCATGGCTGTTTCAATGGCAGGAGTGGCGTAGGTCAGCAGCCTGGTTCCCATGGATGGCTCAAACCGCTGTGCCGCGTCCAGCAGTGCCAGCGCACCCTCTTGCTTAAGATCGTCCACCAGAAAATCCTGAGAAAATTGTTCGCAGTAGCTTGCGGCCAGCATAGTCAGGTATCCCTCATTCTGGGAAAGCAGAAGTGAAGCGGCCTCTGAATCGCCTTCCTGTATGCGCTGGGCAAGTTCCTCATTGCTGGGGCACGGAGCGTCACAGAGGTATATGCTCATGGCTTGTCCTCCCGGGCAAGCCGCGCTCTCGCCTGAGCATAAAGCGTCTCCTGCTCCATGTCGTGGACATAGTCTCCGGCAGCGTAGTCGTTGTCCATAAGCGCCCGGTCCCGATAGGTCTCCGCGAGATACAGCGCCTCCCGGCGCAGCTCATCCGAGATTTTTCCTCTCTGGTGATGCTTGCGGATGGTGTTGGTGCGGGTACTGAACAGGCGGTAGACAGGATGCTGCTTGTTCTGCTCCTTCTGGTGCATCATTGCGCCGTACTGGCGGCAGGTCAGGCGGCTGTCCTGGGGCGCCATGCCGCCGCAGTATTTGGGTCTGTGTCCATTGCAGGTGAGAAAATAGTGTTCGCAGTTCTGGCACACACAGGGGGCGTGACCATGGTGAAGGCCGTTCATCAGGTCAAAGCAGTAAAGCTGCATGATGCTGTGAAAGCGGACACGCTGGACGAACACCATTTTCTCCTTCTGATTAGGGTTTCTGGCGAATACATATGAGGACTCCATGACAGGAGATACGGTGAATTTTTCGATCTCCGGCATTGGCAGCGCCTCCATCACATGCCAGAAATCATCGCTGGAAAAACAGTCATGGGCGGCGATGGCAAAGAAGGTCTCGTTCCGTTCCTTGAGACGGCAAAGATAACCTCGCTCAAAATAGTCCGCCGCTACAACAAAATGATAGATGCCAAGGGGAATGGCAAATGCGGCGGTCAGGTAACGGACGAAAAAGTCCCAATAGGGTGCCTCTGTATCCATCAGAGCGTCCACCATGCTCTCACAGAAAACTTTGTCCAGCACCTCCTGCTCTCCGGCCCGATTCAGAAAGCAATAGGGCGGGTAGGTCCACAGCACATCCAGTAGGGCGGAGACATCCGACCGCACCTGTGGAAGCAGCTTGGCAAAGGTGTCCCGATCCGCTTTCATGAGCGCCTCCGCTTCATAGCTGATAGCGCCGCCGTAATGGATCAGGGAATAAAACGTCTCCTGCTTTTGATTCAGGATGTTCGCCGCAAAATATCCGGCGGGGTAGGATTTCTCATTCAGAAAGACCTGGTCCTTCCATATATCCAGCGTGATGTGCTGCAGGTTATTGTTCTGCCTGATCCCCAGCGGCATGTGTCCCCCTCCTGTCCTATATCCGTTTCGGGCCTGTCTCGCGATACTCTCATTTTATCAAAAATGAAAGAATAATCAAGTGAAAGGACACAAGCCGCTGGGGCTAAAAGCGGCCTGTGCCCTTATCTTTTGATTTGGAGGATGAGATGAAATGACGCAGCAAAATAGGCTGCACACCATTGATGGCCGGACGCTGATGGACCGTCCGCTGGAGCCGCCCAACTTCGTGGTGGACACGCTGCTGTCCCAGGGGCTGCACATCCTGGTGGGCTCGCCAAAGGTGGGCAAGTCCTGGCTGGCCCTGTGGCTGGCGGTGACGGTGGCCAAGGGCGAACCGGTCTGGGGGATGAGCGTGAAGCGGGGCACCACCCTCTACCTCTGCTTGGAGGACTCCGTCCTTCGCATCCAGAACCGGCTGTTTGAGATCACCGAGGACGCGCCGGACAGCGTCCACTTCTGTACGGAGTGCGCGCCCATCGGCCAGGGGCTGGAGGAGCAGGTGGAAATATTCCTCGCCGCCCATCCAGATACGGTGCTGGTCATCATCGACACGCTGCAGATGGTCCGTCCGGTCCACGACGCCACCTACGCCAACGACTACCGGGACCTGTCTGTGCTGAAGCGGCTGGCGGACAAGCACGGCATCGCGATTCTGCTCATCCACCATCTGCGGAAAGAAAAAGCAGATGATGTGTTCCACCGGATCTCCGGCACCACCGCCATCAGCGGCGCGGTGGATTCCAGCTTCACGCTGGTGGAGGAGCGGCGGGGCAGCGGCAGGGCAAAACTCTCCTGCGTGGGACGGGACATCGAATACCGGGAGCTGGAGCTCCAGCGCGGCAGCGAAAATGTGTGGGAGCTGGTGTCGGACAGCGGGACGCAGGCTGGGCAGCCGGGAGAGCAGATCGTTACGCTCCTCTCTGCCCTCCTGACTGGCCGGGAGAATTTTATCGGCACTCCCACGGAGCTGTCTGAGGAGATCGACCCTGACCGGAGCCGGAACATCACGCCCAAGAAGGTGGCGCGGATGATCCTGCAAAGCGTTGACGCTCTAAGTAAGGCCGGGATTACTGCCATGGTGCGCCGCAGCAACGGAAAGCGGCTCATTGAGCTACACAGTGCCGATCGTGTCGATTTGGAGGGTGCCGGAAAAATCGTCCCTATCGCCCCTGCTGCCGTTGACCAACCGTCTGGAGAGGGCGCGACGGGGGCTGTGGAGACGGATTCCTCCCTTTTGGGAGGGCAAGCATCGCGTCCGGCTATACGCCGGCCACCGTTCCGGGGCGCTGCCCCGAACCCGGCCCCTGCGGGGGAAAAGGAGGAACCATGCAGAGAGTAGAAAAGAGCGAAATCATCACCCTGCGGGTGACGCCCCGTATCAAGAGAATCATTCAGGAGCAGGCAAAAGCCGCTGGTCTGACGGTCACCGATTACCTGTGCTACAGCGGATTGGGAAAAGAAATCGTGCGGGTGGACGGGCTGGAGCAGGTGCTCACTGAACTGAAGGCTCAGGGACGAAACCTGAACCAACTCACCACTCTGGCCAACATGGGAAAGGTCACCGTGGTGTACGGTGACAGGTTTGCGGAGAGTTACCAGCAGATAAGCGAGCAGCTCCGACAGCTTCTGCGGGAGGTGACCTAAGATGGCAACCTTCACCGCCGTCAAGAACCGGGGCGGAGGCCGGGGCGCGCTGGGCGGAGTGCTGCGTTACACCCAGCAGGACGAAAAGACGCTGTGGGAAAGACAGCGGCTGGTGTCCGGATGGAACTGCACCGCCCAATCTGCTCTCTCAGAGATGCAGCTCACAAAGGAGCGGTTTCGAAAAACGGACGGGCGGCAGTACTACCACTTCGTCCAGTCCTTCGCAGAGACGGATGACCTGACGCCCCAGAAGGCCCACGCCATCGCTCTGGAACTGGCCCAACGGGAGTTCCCCAATTTCGAGGTGCTGGTCGCTACTCACATCGACACAGACCATCTGCACAGTCACTTGATCGTCAACAGCGTCAGCTTCCGGGACGGAAAAAAGCTCCACCAGAGCGCCGCTGATCTGCAAGCTCATCGGACCGTCAACGATGAGATCTGCGCTGCCCACGGTCTGGCGATCCTGCCTCCGCCGGAAAAGCAGGTCAAGCAGAAGCGGATGAGCAGTCGGGAATATCGCTCCGCCGCCAAGGGTGAGAGCTGGAAGTTCCGGCTGATGAACACCATCGACCAGTGTATGCGGTACGCCTCCACCAAAGAGGAGTTTCTCTCCCTGATGGAGAGCGAGGGGTATCAGGTACGATGGACAGAGGGTCGGAAGAACATCACCTACACCACGCCCACGGGCATGAAGTGCCGGGACGACCGGCTCCACGAAACAAAGTACACCAAGGAGGTCATGGAAGATGAATTCCGAATCCGGGCAGAGATTGTCCGTGGAAGAACTGAAACGGCTGAACCTGCCGCCGCAGTCAGCCCCTATGTTCCCAGCGCATCCGCCCCAGCAGGAGTGGAGCGAACAGCTGGCACGGCTGGAGCGCTTGGAAGCCAGCGCCGGCGCACAGGAGGCCATGCTTCGGGCATTGAGCCGACAGGTGGGGCAGCTGCCCACTCAGGAGCAGTTGGAGGCCCTGTCGCGGGAGGTGGGCCAGCTGCGGGCGGCAGTGCGACAGGCTGGGAAGAAGAAAGAACTCTCTATCTCGCCGCCCGGTTTGGATACGGCGCTGTCTGTACTGGCCTGGCTGATCTTGCTCCTGCTGGGGACGCTGGTGGGCATGGTGGTCTTGCGGACCATCTGGTCTGGCTTGGCCGCATTCTGGAACGCGGTCAAGGTGCTGATCCCGTGATGGACAGCACCACCATGCCCCACCGCTCTGACCATAAGACCCTGCGCAGAGAGCAGGAAAAGAAGATCGCCCTCGGCCATAAGGAGGACGACCATGAAGAAGAACCAACCTGGCAGCAGTCTCTGGGCTGAGGCCAACCGTTCCCTGATATGGGAAGAAAGGCGAATATGAAAAAAGATTACGAAGCATATCGGGACACCGGCGTTCTGGGCGGCTACCGTCCAGAGATGGCCGTGTTACGGGAGCAGCGCGGTGGAGAAATCCTGACCACATTCCGGGACACCAATTACCAACAGCGGGAGGATCACCTGGAGAGCCAGCGGGAGATACTCATCCGGGGGAAAGTATTCTATGTGACCTCTGCGTTTCCCTCTGAGGCCATAGCGACGCCCACGGATAAGCTGCTCTCCCTGATTGACGCCGAGTTCGCGGATCAGGGCCACAGCGCCTGATGTTTCAGTAGACTTGGGGGAGCCGGTGGGGTATACTGTCCTTACCCCATACCGGCTTGCCCCTGGAAAAGGAGGTTACAGAATATGGCAAGCCAAAAATATAATATCCTCTATGGCCGGCTCAGTCAGGAGGACGAGCGGCAGGGGGAGTCAAATTCCATCTACAACCAAAAGCTGTTTCTGGAGAAGTACGCGGCAGACAATGGATTTGAGAACACCCTGTTCCTATCTGACGACGGATACTCCGGCACCAACTTTGACCGGCCCGCGTGGAAGAAGATCGTGGAGATGATCGAAAATGACGAGGTGGAGACCCTGATCGTCAAGGATCTCAGCCGCCTGGGACGGGAGTACCTGCAGGTGGGCCAGTTGACAGAGCTCTACTTTCCGGAGAAGGGCGTCCGGTTCATCGCGGTCAACGACAGCGTGGATTCCCTGGTGGAGAGCAGCAACGACTTCAACCCCATCCGCAACTGGGCCAGCGAACTCCACGCCAAGGACACCAGCAAAAAGGTGCGGGCCATCAAGAAGATGCAGGCGGAGCGCGGGGAGCGTTCTGGCTCCAAACCACCCTACGGATATAAGAAGAAGGATAAGGACTCCAAGGAGATCGTGCCGGACGAGGCGACCGCTCCTGTGGTATGCCGGATCTTCGAGCTGTGCGCCGCTGGGAAAGGGCCCAACCAGATCGCCAGGATCTTGACCAGAGAGCAGATCCTGAACCCGACCAACCAGTACTACCAGGCCATGGGGAAAGCCTGCAACCACCTGGACACGCCCCGCCCATATAACTGGTACGGCAAAACGGTGGCAAATATCCTGGAGAATATCTTCTATCTCGGACACACGCTCAGCATGAAACACACGACGCTCTCCTACAAGAACAAAAAGCAGATCCGCAGGCCGGAGAGCGAGCAGATCCTGGTGAAGAACACCCATGCTCCGCTGGTATCGCAGGAACTCTGGGAGATCGTTCAGGAGGTTCGCCAGCACAAGCGCCGACCGCCCAAATACATGGAGGAACCCAATCTATTCTCCGGCCTGGTCTACTGCTCCGACTGCGGAAAATACTTGGTGTTGTGCCGGACGGAGAAGATGCGGGAGGATCAGTACTACTTCCGGTGCTCCACCTACGGCAAGCGGGGAAAGAACGTCTGCACACCGCACCAAATCCGTGAGGTAGATTTGAAACAGATCGTGCTGGACGATCTGCGCAGGGTGACCCATTTCGCCCGGATGAAGGAGCGGCAGTTCGCGGAGTACATCAACCAGAAAAACACGCTGGAGTTGCGGCGGGAGATCAACCGTGTGCAGAAGGAGCTGGACGCCATGTATCGCAGGAACGGAGAACTGAGCGTCCTGTTCAAACGGCTCTACGAGGACAACGTGCTGGGACGCGTGACCAACGAACAGTTCCGGATGCTCTCCGCTGACTACAACGGAGAGCAGAAAGAGCTGGAGTTGGCTATCCCCACGAAGGAGGAACAGCTGGAGAGGCTGAAAGCCTCGGTCGCCAATGTGGACGCCTTCATCGAGAAGGCCAAGCAGTACACCGCCATCGACGAACTGACTTCTCAGCTGCTGCGGCTGTTCATCCAGCGCATCGAGATCGGGGAGCGGTCGAAGAAACACTCCCGTTCCGCTGGTCAGAGCGTCCGGATCGTGTACCGGGACATCGGCGCACTGGATACGCCCATGCGGGAGGGCGACCACGCACCGCACATGGTAAAAGAACTCACAGAGAAAGAAGCAATCATGCGGTTGCTGGCATGAAAACACAGAGGCGGACGGCTTCCGCCGTCCGCCTCTGTGCCTGACAATTCACCCGGTTCAGAAAATGTACCTATGGGAACCATCAGAAGTCGTGTCTTTCTTTTTTGGAGCGAGTGACGAGGCTCGAACTCGCTACCTCCACCTTGGCAAGGTGGCGCTCTACCAGATGAGCTACACTCGCAACAGCAGGGCTTATATTAGCAGATTTTTTCCCCACTGTCAATACCTTTTTTATATTTTTTGTTTTTATTTAATAAAGGTGATTGAGTGTGAACAGTAACGAATAGGGCCGACCATCACGCCGGCCCATTCTTTAAGAATTTTTTACATGCCTTAATTGCTCATTGAGCATATTTAACATTTCAGGTGTAATTGCTGGTCCGATCATTTTCGCAAGCTCTACGAATGTCAACGAACGAATTGAATTCTGCACACTCTCAGTCAGTAACGCTTTACCACCTTCTCCAAACGAGATAAACAACCCATTCAGAATTTCATTGCCTTTCTCTGTATCCAGTATTGTCCCTATCTCATCATATACAGACAGAAAGCCCTGTGTTGCTTCAAGCTTCTTTTTTTCTCCATACTCATCCAGGAACCAGTTGACTCCGTCATTTTCGCCGGACTCCAGAATATACTCTGCCTCCAATCCATCTGTATGAGTAAAAGCGGCCTCGTCTTCGCAAACCTTCTCATCTCCGCAATAACCATAAATTGTAATTTGGTGATTTTGAGTTAATTTAATACCTTCAAACAGGAAACAATATGTCCCTTTTTGTTCTTGGATCCGTTTTCCATCCATCCAAAGTTCCGCCTTTTCGATTCCTGTGGCGTATACTTTTATTGTTGTAGTGTCTCCCGGTCTTTTTTGAAAACGCTTTGAACAGATGTGCACAAACGGTTTTTCTGTCCAATATGCTTTATAAAGATAAAATGCATCCTTTTTAATTTTCCGATCATATGTAACCAGACCTTTTGTATTACGCCCTTGTGTGCCACCTTCTTTTCTCTTATCTGCCGCAAAATCGAACATATTCCACACAAAGCTGCACCAGAGATACGGTCGTTCCTGTATTGCCTGAAGCATTTTTTCGTGATAATAAGACTGGTACTCTTCCGTATAATCCTGACGTTTCGGAGCATCCGAATGATATTGAACATTGGTATCTGCGCCATATTCCGAAATTCCCATGCACATATCAGAATTTTCTTTATGGAGAGAGTCCATCCACGCTCCGCAGTCCTCTACTTTTCCTGCATACCATCCCATATAAACATTATAGGCCGATAAATCTGTAATCTTGTTCTGTTCACTTTGGCTCTCCACAGTTGTCAGATTTGCAAGCACTGTTTTTCGGGACGGGTCCAGCTTGTGGCATAATTTCTGCAGAATCCTCTGATTTTCCACAAGTTCATCAGACTCTTCCCCCATCGTGATTTCATTACTGATCCCCCAAAAGCAAATACTTGGATGATTATAATTCTGCATAATCAATTCCCGCATCTGTCGTACAGTATCCTCTTTTGCTTCTTTCGTATTTATAAAACGAGAAATAAATGGAATTTCCGCCCAAACTACCATACCTAACTCATCACAAAAATCATAAAAACTCTGTGCATGCTGATAATGTGCCAGTCTTACTGCTGTAGCTCCTATTTCATGAATCAACATCGCATCTTCTCTTTGATCTTCCTCGCTGATTGCCCATCCTTTTCCTTGTCGGTCCTGATGTCTGGAAACTCCGCGCAAAGGATAACTCTCCTGATTCAGGAAGAATCCTGTTTCAGCATCCACATAAAATTCCCGAATACCAAATCGGGTACTTACCTCATCACCGGAACCTTCCATGATCATTTTCGCTGTATATAAATAGGGATCTTTTTTCCCATTCCATACTCTTGGATTATCTATGAAAAACACTTTTTCAGGTTTCTCTGTATTTGCTTCCAGGATAATCTCCCCTTCTCCATTCCGTATCTGCACCTTATATGCTTCACTTTGCCCGCCTGATACCTTTCCCTGCACCAGAACTTCTGCTTTTCCATCTTCGTTTAGGTGTGAAGTCACATAAATCCCGGGACCTCCATATTCTTCCAATTCAAAATGCCGTTCAGGTACAACCAGTAAATTTACACCTCGATACAAACCACCGAAAAAGGTAAAGTCCGCAAATTGCGGATATGTATCCTGACTTTCCGAATTATCTACTGCAATTGCAAGAATATTCTCCTTTTCTTCCAATCTTTCTGTCAAACGAATCCGAAACAGCGAAAATCCTCCGATATGATGCCCGATCTCTGCTCCATTGAGATACACATGTGCAGTCTGACTTGCAGCCGGAACCTCCAAATAAATTTCATCGCCCTGAGGACGCTCCAGTTTTCGAACATACCAGCATTCTCTTCTGTCATAATAATCGTCCCCATCTGCCCCGTCTTCTGCATTCCACGTATGAGGCAGTGTTATCTCCTGCATTGCCGAAAAATCGGGTGCTGTCAGATTTGGTCTTTCTTTTGTAAAAAACCAATTTTCATTAATTTCTATTTTTCGTCTCATTCTTCGTCTCCTGTTTCACCAATCAATTCCACATTGGAACGTCCCAGTTTCTTTTCCAGCTCTAATGTCTTGTTTTTATCCAGCGGATACACAAACCGCAAACAAATGTATTGGGCAGCAACACAAACTGCATATACCAGACCGATCAGAATCAATACATTTCTTGCCACATCTACACTCTGCTGTGCCCCCAGGTTCTCATCATATCCTGTTAAGATCAACAAGAACGAAACAATCGATACTCCCACTCCCTGAGCCAGTTTTCTTCCCAGAGAATACGTTGCATATATAGTTCCCTCTTCTCATTTTCCTGTCTGTAATTCTTGATAATCCACACTGTCCGCCACAAGTGCCCACACAACAGTCGAGAAAAAAATACAGGAACTGTTTATGAGTACTGCTAAGATAATATAAATCATCATTCCCGTATTGTCAGGTGTTATCGGAAGAAATACAATTCCTGCTGCCGCCAAAATTCCAATCAGCATTGGGGCTGCTGCAGCTTCACGTTTTCCGAAGCGCTGTACTGTCGGTTTTACCAGTGGTATTACAATTAAAGATGGAATCATTGTTGCAAGCCCCAGAATACCGGATAATTTTGCATTTTTAAAATAACTCTGAAATACAATCTGGTTCGCGCTGGAAAGCCCTATCTGCATGATGATCAGCGCAATGGATGCAATCGTAATCGCTACAACTGCTTTATTTTTCAAAAAAGCGCTTAATGACTCGAAATAATTAAATTTCACTTTTTCCTGAGGTTCATGGGAGACAGCCACTCTCTCCACAGTCCCTTTGATCAGAATCTGAAATGCCGCAAAACCAATGATTCCAAGCACTAACGCCACAATAAACATTCTGCTTCCGATCAGATTGTTATCCTTATCGTAACATAATAACGGTAAAGTAATCAAAACAACAATATTCGCGATCATTGATCCGATTCCGCGGTAAGTTGACAACTGTGCTCTCTCTGTCGGATCTGTAGTAATAGCTGCATTCATTGCTCCATAAGGTACATTGACAACAGTATATGCCATATCCCAGATCAGGTATCCCACAACACATACCAGTACCTTAATCGGATAAGGTGCACTTGGGATCGGCAGAAAACATAACGCTCCTGAAAATAACAGTACAAAAGATCCATAATAAATATAAGTTTTAAATTTTCCTCTTTTTCCCGGTTTCAACGCATCCATTAATGCTCCCATGATCGGATCATTAATCGCATCCCAGATTTTCAAAAGCAAAATAATGATTCCCCATGTTCCTAAATCCAGCCCAATATACTGTGTATAAAACAGCATCAAATAGCTGTTCAGCGCAAAACTCATATTGCACCCTAAATCTCCCATTGCATATGACCATTTATCCTTCGCTCCAAACGGTCTTTGTCTGTTGACTTTGTTCATTTTCATCTTCCTCCTAATCGTATTTAAACATTGGTTTTCTTTTTCAGCCTGAAAATTTCTTCTCCTTTCTTATAATTTCTGTATGTCGGCTCTCCTGACATTTCATACATCTCCATATTAGTCACAACCATCGGTATCTCACAGTTATAGCCTTGCGCTTCTATCTCTTTTTTATCGAACTCAGCTAAAATCTGGCCTGCTTTCACTTCATCCTTCTCTTTCACATGCACAGTAAAATATTTTCCATTCAGAGCCACCGTATTATTTCCCATATGGATCAAAATCTCGCTTCCGTCTGTGCTTTCTATCCCAATTGCATGTTTCGTCGGAAACACGGTTTGTATAATCCCATCACACGGTGCATAGACTTTTCCATCATCAGAATGTAACAGTACACCATCTCCTAATGCCTTGCTTGCAAACACTGTATCCTCAGCATTCTCCAATTGTTCCACAGACCCATTGACCGGCATCACAATTATTTCTTCACTTTCCACGGCTTTTTCTTGTCTGTATAACAGCATCTCTATCAACCATGTAAATCCAAACGGCAATACTGCCATCAGCAATACTCCCACCAGCTTTACATCTCCTGTTTGAAAAAATCCAAAAAGACCCGTTATTCCCATTCCTGCATATGCATGCATTGAAATTCCAAAAAATCCTGCTGTCGCACCCCCAAGCGCGCCTCCGGCACAACACAGTGCAAACCGCTTTTTATCAGGTTTGATCAGTGCATACATCGCCGGTTCTGTTGCTCCCATGATCGCAGAAACTGCACCCGCTTTGGCTGTCTGTTTTTCTCCACTATTTCTGGATCTCATAAATACCGCAAATGCAACTCCGCTGACAGCAAAGGATGCACTATAAGAAAGTGCTAACAATGGACTGCTGTTTCCTGCAAGAACATCGGCAAATGCCAATACGGTAATAATTCCATGTATCCCGACAGATACCAGAACCTGCCACAATCCACCTATCAAAACTCCCATCAAAACAGGCGAGAATCCACACAATGCCATAATTCCTCTGTGAAGCCATTCTGCCATCCAGTTTCCAAACGGACCTGCCACCAGAATGCCGAATGGAAATGCCACCAAAAGCGTCAAAAGCGGAATCACAAGATTTTTCCTTGTTTCCGACATCCGTTTTTCCAGGAAACGATAAATCAGTGACGCAATTAATACCGAAAATATAATTGGTAAAAAAGTCGATGTATAGTGGACTGTATTGTTCATTCCCAATATACTGATCTCAAGTCCCTGTATTTTGGGATAACACATGGCCGCTGCCAGCCACACACCAACAAAAGGTTCGATTTTACAATATTTTGCCAGATTATACCCCAACACCAAAGGCAGAAAATATAAAAGGCCATCTCCCAATGCATACATTACCGTATAAACAGTTGTATCTGCTGATAATCCCAGCATAACACATACAGCAAGTATTCCTTTGATCATTCCACTTGCTCCGAGCAGATACAGCGTAGGGCCAATTCCCGCCATCACGGTCAGAAGTGCTGTTTCCAACCCGCTTTTTTTCTCCGGCTTTTCACAAGTATTCTCTTTTGCAGTATCCAGCCCCGCCTGGATGCATACTTCTTTGTATACTTCCCCTACATGCTGCCCGATAACTACCATATATTCACTCAACGCCTGGACTACTGTAATCACACCATCTGTTGCTTCCAGCCCCTTTGTATCTGCCTTTTCAACATCTTTCAATTGAAATCTGAGACGTGTCACACAATGTCTCAAACTGATAATATTTTCCTTTCCTCCTACTTTTTTCACAATTTCCTGTGCCAGTTTTTCATATTTCCGCCTCATTTTCGTTCTTTTTTCCTTTCATTCCTTTTTCTGTTACCCGTTCAATGTGAATTGTCAAATATAACTTTTCTTCCCCGGAAAGACCACAGTGATATTCTTCCTGTATAAACTTTGCAATTCGCTCTACACACTGGTACGATTGATCATATTTATCTCTGACCATGGTAAACAGTTCACTTTCTTCCTCATCATATGTCGTTTTTGTCACCAGCCTCTGTGCCAGAAATTTTAAATGTGTTACAAAGCGGTAATAATATACTGACTCATTTTCAAATTCCATGCGATAATATCTTTTGACAATCGTCTCAATTTCTCCGATAAGCTTTGTAATTTCCAACACTTTTGTCATATCACTTCCATCTGCAGATGCATTGACGATATGAAGCGCTATAAAAGCTGCCTCATCCTGCAACAAAGATACATTCAATTTTTTCTGAATCATTCCCAATGCTTTTTCACCCAGATGAAATTCTTCCGGGTAAAACCGCTGAATATCCCACATCATGGCATTTCTCACCTGTATCCCTTTTTCGCTCCTCTGGACTGCCATATAAATGTGGTCTATAAGAGAAATATAAAGTGTGTCGCTGATTTTCTTTCCAAGCTCCAGTTTTATCATCCCTACAACATCATCTGCAACCTTAAAATATTCCACCGGAATCTCTTCCCATAATTCCTGAAAATATTCTAATTCTTTTCTCCCGCGAAGAGTAAACACCTTATTGATTGCGGAAACATCTACAAACTCACCAACTTTTTTCTTAAACGCAATTCCTTTTCCACACACGATTTCTTCTTGTCCCTTTTTATTTTTCACAATTACAACATTGTTGTTTAAAATCCTTTGAATTATCACGACTCTCGCCCACTCCTAAAACACCATTACTTACATACAGACAAAAAAAGACCTATTTACCCCGTTGTACAAGAAATCTGCTCTCATAGCAACAATGTAAATAGGTCTAGCTTGTAAAACAATTACCACCCTAAGTTTTAAATCATTATACCATATTTTCACAAAATGTCAACATGTAAACAAAATATATATCCGCATTTTCGCCAACACTTCTTTGTTTTTCTATTTTTTACAAGAAATGTTGCACAAATTCATATTTTTCTTCTCCATCTGTCTCCAGAATCATGTAACTGCTCTTTCTTCCTTCCTGCCTCGGAAAAGACAGACTTCCCGGATTTAACACAGTAATCCCGTCTCTTTCTTCAAAATACGGGCGATGGGTGTGACCGAACATAATAATGTCCGCATTTCTTGCAGCCCCTTCCTCCCGAATCTGCTCTGTCTCCATTGAAACATAATAACTGTGTCCATGAGTAATAAACACTTTCTTCTTTCCGATCCAGAACTCTTCTTCCGCCGGAAGATAGGAGAAAAAGTCATTATTTCCTCTTATCATATGTTTTTCACATTCTACAACAGCCTCAATATAATCTTCTCCGCCTTCTACATCTCCCAGATGGATAAACATGTCGATCTCTCCGGCCTCTTTCAGCGCCCTGTCAAGACTTGTATGTCTTCCATGAGTATCACTGACGATCAATACTCTCATAAAATACGCCCTCTATTCTTCTCTCTCTTTTACTTCCATAATCGCACGCATGGCACGAAGTGCACGTCCCCTGTGACTGAGTTCATTTTTCTGTACCGGGTCCATCTCTGCTGTTGTGCAGCCATACTCTGGAACATAGAAAATCGGATCGTATCCGAATCCATGTTCTCCTGCAATCTCATATCCGATCATTCCTTCGATCGTACCACGAACAGTTTCTACTGTACCATCCGGAAATGCCGCCGCAATGGCACAGACAAACCTTGCGGTACGCTTTTCATCCGGCACTCCTTTAAGCCTGTCCAGAAGCATCTGATTCTTGATATCATAGGAAGTATCAACTCCCGCATATCTGGCCGAATAAATTCCCGGCTCCTTATTCAGATAATCAATCTCAAGCCCGGAATCATCTGCCAGAATAATATCATCCGGCAAGTACTTTGCGATTGCCTTTGCCTTAATCTGTGCGTTTTCCTCAAATGTGGTTCCATCCTCTACGATATCAATATCAATTCCAGCTTCTTTCATAGAATAGATCGGCATTCCCAGATCAGCCAGGATCATATGGATCTCTTTCATCTTATTCTGATTTCCGGTTGCAAAAATAATTCTCTTTTCCATCTGTTATTCCTCTATTTCTTTGCTTTTGGCGGTCTCGGTCCCATAAACTGGTAAAAATATGTCTTCAGCATTCCATTGTAGATTTTTCTGTTTTTGTCTGCTTTTCTTCCAAAATAGCGCTCTGCATCTTCATAGCTTGTGATCATATACGCTGACCATGAATCCAGAGTACGGAAACTTTCTCCAAAATCAGAGTATAACTTCGGAAGTTCCTTTTTCTCCTCAAGACGCTCTCCATACGGCGGATTTGTGATGATAAAACCGTATTTCTTCGGATGGCGCAGATCCTGCACGGCTCTCTGCTGAAAATGGATCATATGATCCACGCCTGCATCTTCTGCATTCTTTCTCGCCGCTCTTACCACGTCCGGATCAATATCATATCCCTGGATGTCTACTTCCACGTCGTCCTGTATCAGGTCATTCGCCTCATTGACAGCGTCATACCATTCTTTCTTTGGAATCAGATTGGTCCATTCCTCGGCAGTAAAAGAACGATTCATACCCGGCGCAATGTTTGCTGCCATCATCGCCGCTTCAATCGGAAATGTTCCGCTTCCACAGAACGGATCCACCAGGATACGATCTTTCTTCCATGGCGTCAGCATGATCAGTGCCGCCGCCAGTGTCTCTGTGATCGGCGCTTTGCTTGACAGCTGCCGGTATCCTCTCTTATGAAGTGAAACCCCGGATGTATCAATCCCTACCGTGACAATATCTTTCATAAGAAACACTCTCACCGGGTAGGATGCTCCACTTTCCTCAAACCAGGAAATATGGTAGCAGCTCTTCAACCGCTCCACCATCGCTTTCTTCATGATTGACTGAATATCCGATGGACTGAACAGCTTGCTTTTTACCGATGCAGCCTTCGTAACCCAGAACTTTCCATCTCGCGGGATATAATGCTCCCAGGGGATCTGCTTGGTCTTTTCAAACAATTCATCAAATGTAACCGCCTTAAATGATCCTGCCTTGATCAAAATACGCTCTGCTGTCCGCAAAAATACATTCGCTCTGCATACGGCTTCTGCATCTCCATAAAAAGTAACACGTCCGTCTTCCACCTGGGAGATTTCATATCCCAGATCCAGAATTTCTCTTTTGAGCACCGCTTCGAGTCCAAAATGACACGGTGCTATCAATTCAAATCTTTCCATATATTCCTCCATATGTATCCGAATACACGCATTGCGTGTGTCAAATATCTGTACTCATATTACTATAATTCACACGTATAGTAAAGAAGAGGATACGATTCTGCTGCTGTCTGCACACTAAAATCGTATCCTCTTTTTTTCACTTACATGAGTCCCGCTCTGATATTATCTGGCGTTATTCATGTTTTCGCTGGAATTCGTGCCGTTTCTATGGCAGTTTTTCGATGTTGTCTTATTTGTATTTCTGCTGTTTTTACTGTTTCTGTTCTGTTCATCTGCATATGATGAATATCCGTTTTCTGATGCATTGTTGTTTGCCATGTTTCTGTTGTTTTCTTTATTGCTGTAGTTCTTAGCCATGAGTATTCCTCCTGAAAAATTTATTTGGTACACTCATAGTATCTCTGCATCTTTCAATTTTATTCGGAATTTTTGTATTTTTGCTTGCATTTTCCAATTTCTTATATTATACTTGTGCTTGTAGAAAGTAGTCTTTCTACAACCCCTTATTAATTATTTATACTCCCCTCAAAAGACCGATGGCTCCCCCATCGGTCTTTTACTTTATCTCTATCAACGTTTTCCCTTGAAAAACTGCACGATCAGACACACGATCAGAATTGGAACAAGAACCGGGAGCAGAAGTCTGATGAGCCCCGTGATCACAGAAATAACCAGAACAATTCCAAGAATCACAGCCAGAATGATCAGCGCGATCTTCCACCACGGAAATCTCAATTCCTGAAAATGCATGTCCTGTCTGCCGGTCTCTTCTCCGTAAGCACCATAATCGCTGCCGCCCGCTTCATTTACAATCGAATCATCCGTACCATCCTGCGCATCTGAGATCGTCCTTGCCAGAATCCACGGATCTCCGAGCATCTCCAACACCTGAGCTTCGGATTTGCCACTTCGCACTTCTCCTTCTATATAATTACGATAATACTCTATATTCTCTAAAACAGCCTGAGCACTCAGTTTTCCGCTCAACGCTGTGCGCAGCTCTTCCAGAAATTCTTTCTGTGACATCTCTTATCCTCCCTTTCCTTTCACATCTGTCATTTTGTCCATTATATCAAGTTCTCTTTCCCCTTACAACCGCGACTTTGCTGTTCATAATTTGTTCATTTATCATTCAAAATTCTTTCATTTTATTAACATTGTTTCTTCATTTCTCCTGACTATACTATAAATATCAAATGAAGATAAAACATTTGATAGCAAAAGATGCCGCATAGTAGTGATACTATTCGAATAAACTTTTTCATAATACTCGCCAGGGACCGTGACAACGGTCACCTGGCATCCTCCCTGTTATAGGGCTTTTTTTATTTTACGGAAACAGGATTTCCGCCTGTCGCCTCTTGGCAGTTCCCGCAGGATCTGATCAAATTCCCGGTATGTTTTCTTTCCATTTTCCCCTGTACATTTTTGGATCACCAATGACATCATAAACTCCTCCTTCCAGGTAAGCGGCGGAACCACACTCGTATATGCCAGCATAAACTGAAACAATTTGCCGAGACCATACAAGTCTATTCCGACTGCCATGCCGCTTCGTTTCTTTCCTGCTGGCATCACGAAATGCGCGCGGACAGCCGGTATCTGCATTTTCTTCATCACAAATCCGTTGCCGGGTACACTCAGATCCAGTAAAAGCAGCTTCTCCTCCCGCGTTACGATCACACTGTACGGGCTCAAATACCGGTAACACTGCATCCCTTTACTTCGATGATAACAATCCAGCTGGGTACACAGCATCCGAAACCATTGAAATAAAAGCTTTTTTGGTATCTTTTTCTCCGTCTGAAGACGTCCAATTAAAGTTTGCCCTCTCACATAGTCCATGGCAGGCCTGCATTTTCCTCCATGTTCAATAAAACGAACTACATCATATCCTTTCTCGTCTTTCACTCCTTCTCCTCTCTGCATCCTTGCTCTCTTTTTAACTACTGTTCTGTGAAAAATAGATTCGACCGAATCTGTATCTGATGACAGAAAACTTCCTGCCGTCATATGAATTAAAGAATATAAAAAGTAATTGTATCTTACTCGATTTCCATAAAAAATGCAAGCACTTTTCTGTGCCTGCATCATGTGTTTCTGTCTCTATTTTTCCAGAAACAGTTTTCTCGTAATAAAATTATATACCATTACAATTGCTGTTGCCCCGATCTTTGCGATCATGTAGAACATTCTAAAAATATCGACTGCGATCCACATCACGAGCTGGTTGATTCCTAGTCCGATCACACTAAGTATGATGAAAATGACAAACTCTGCTCTCTTGCTTCTGTCCTCCGCCACATCAAATACCCAGTGTACACTCAAAATATAATTGTAAATAACCGAAACCGAAAATGAAATTCCGCTGGAAATCAGATAATTGATTCCGATCAGCTCTGTCAGAAAGATCATCACTCCATAGTCAATGACGAATGCACTTCCGCCTACAAATGCAAAACGGATGATCTGACGCATCAGATTTTTTTTCTTGTTTTCTTCCATCTTCTCACCCTTTTCTATTCCATTGTTTCCAGTCGATTCAGTGCTGCTTCGATCACTTTATCCATATCGTAATACTTATAATCGCCGAGACGACCTCCAAAAATGACATTTCCTTCCGCTTTTGCCAGCTCCTGATATTTTTCGAACAATCTGGTATTCTTTTCATCATTTACCGGATAGTACGGTTCCATCCCCACTTTCCACTCAGAAGAGTATTCTCTGGAAATTACGGTTTTCTCCTGCTGTCCGAATTCAAAATGCTTGTGCTCGATAATTCTTGTGTACGGAACTTCCCGCTCTGTATAATTGACCACTGCATTTCCCTGATAGTTATCACAGTCTAATACTTCTGTTTCAAATCTCACCGAACGATACTCAAGTGCTCCCAGCCGATACTCAAAATACTCGTCGATCATTCCTGTAAAAATAATCTTTTCTGCAATATCCGCCTGTTCTTTTCGGAATTCAAAGAAATCAACACCTGTTCTGACTTCCACCCCCTCTAACATCTTCTCGATGATTCCATTATAACCGCCGATCGGAATTCCCTGATAGCGGTCATTGAAATAATTGTTGTCATAAGTAAAACGGAACGGAAGCCGTTTGATAATAAATGCCGGGAGTTCTTTGCAGTCACGTCCCCACTGCTTTTCTGTATACCCTTTGATCAATTTTTCATAAACATCACGACCGCCCAGAGACAATGCCTGTTCTTCCAGATTCTTTGGCTCTGTAATCTGACATTCTGCCACCTGTTTTGCAATCATTTCTTTCGCTTCCCCGGGTGTACGGATTCCCCACATTTTGCTGAATGTATTCATATTAAACGGGAGATTGTATAATTCATCCTTGTATACAGCAATCGGAGAATTGATATAGTTGTTAAACTCGGCAAACTGATTGATATACTCCCACACTTTTTGATTGGAAGTATGGAAGATATGGGCACCATATTTGTGTACATGGATTCCTTCGATCTCCTCACAGTAAATATTTCCAGCGATGTGGTCTCTTCTGTCGATCACAAGACAGTGTTTCCCTTTTTTATGCAGCTCATGTGCCATCACTGCTCCATATAATCCGGCTCCTACGATTAAATAATCATACTGATACATCTTTTGTCCTCCATAGTTTCTAAGGCAGAATTCTGCCTCATACAATCTGGATTATTATAGCACCTTCTTACGTCTCTGTACATATCTCAAAATTTTTTAAATTTTTTCAAAAAAGTTGTTGACAAATCGATTGCTTCAGGTTATACTTAATTTCGTTGTGAACGACATTTGTTCTTAACGGGTGCGATTAGCTCAGCTGGATAGAGCGTCTGGCTACGGACCAGAAGGTCGGGAGTTCGAATCTTCTATCGCACGCTAACCTCTGCAGGATATCTGCAGAGGTTTTTTTGTGTTCTCAATTATTTTTCTCACTGATCACTTTTTTCAAATCCGGACTAGAATTATCCAATATCTTGTGTTATAATTTCCAAATCCACTATATTTTGTATTTTTACAACTTAAAACGAAAAGGAGACACTACATGCAAACGACCGATCCTACAGGAATTTTTAATAGAAATAAACTCTCAGAGGAGTTTTCAAACGTTCTTCCTGATGAAGCCCGTTTAAAACTGGATGCGATTTTGCTTGAGATCCAGACTGATTTCCCTGAAATCTGCTACTCTTTGGAGTATCTGAATACAAAATTTCGCAGTTTTCTCACACCGCAGAGTACCTGCGGGCAGAAGCTTGAAAGTCTGTTTCAGGCCGCAGCAGAACTTACCACCGCAGAAGCTCCGAAATGGGAGTTTATTGCTGCAAGACTATTATATTTTCAATTCAGTTTTCACTTAAAACAGGAAGAAACACGCAGAGAACTTTCTGATTTTTACAAAAAACTCGTATATCTGACCCGGCAGAATCTGTACGGTTCCTACATTCTGGAGCATTACTCCCGGGAAGAGCTGTTACTTGCCGAAACTTATTTAAAAGCGGAACGCAACAATTTGTTTACTTTTTCCGGACTCGATCTGCTCCTGAAACGCTACGTCATCCGCACACATGACCATATTCCACTGGAATCTCCACAGGAGATGTTTCTCGGAATCGCACTGCATCTGGCCATGAATGAAAAAAACGATCGGATGCTCTGGGTAAAAAAATTCTATGATATGCTGAGCCGTCTGGAAGTGACTATGGCTACACCGACACTTTCCAATGCACGCAAGCCGTATCACCAGCTCTCCAGCTGCTTTATCGATACCGTACCGGACAGTCTGGAGGGGATTTACCGAAGTATCGATAATTTTGCCCAGGTCAGCAAATTCGGCGGCGGTATGGGAATGTATTTTGGAAAAGTGCGTGCAAGCGGAAGCCCGATCCGTGGATTTGAGGGAGCAGCAGGAGGTGTGATCCGCTGGATCCGTCTGGTCAATGACACGGCTGTTGCCGTAGACCAGCTCGGTATGCGTCAGGGTGCGGTTGCCGTCTATCTGGATGTATGGCACCGGGATCTCCCGGAATTTCTACAGCTCCGTACGAACAACGGAGATGACCGCATGAAAGCGCATGACGTATTTCCGGCAGTCTGCTATCCGGATTTATTCTGGAAAATGGCAAAAGAAGATATGGATCAAAACTGGTACTTAATGTGTCCGCATGAGATTTTTCAGGCAAAGGGATACCATCTGGAAGACTACTTTGGAGAAGAATGGGAACGCCGCTATCTGGATTGTGTACAGGATGCCCGTATTTCCAAACGGACAGTCACACTCAAAGATATCATCCGCCTGGTTCTTCGGTCTGCTGCCGAAACCGGAACTCCGTTTACATTTAACAGAGATACGGTCAACCGCATGAATCCGAACGGACATGCCGGAATGATCTACTGCTCCAACCTCTGTACCGAGATTGCCCAGAATATGCAGGCAATTGAAGAAGTAAGCAAAGAAGTACAGACCACAGACGGAGACACCGTCGTTGTCACTGTGACCAGACCCGGAGAATTCGTGGTGTGCAATCTCGCCAGTCTCTCCCTCGGTCATCTTCCGGTTACGGATACCTCTTATATGGAAGAGATTGTTTCTACCGCTGTCCGCGCACTGGACAATGTGATTGATCTGAACTTCTATCCCACTCCGTATGCAAAGCTGACCAATCAAAAATACCGAAGCATCGGACTTGGCGTCAGCGGCTACCACCACATGCTGGCAAAGCACGGAATTATCTGGGAAAGTGAAGAACATCTGAAATTTGCTGACACTGTATTTGAGACGATCAATTATGCGGCAATTCTTGCAAGTACCAATCTCGCCGAGGAAAAGGAAAGTTATTCTCTTTTTAATGGAAGTGACTGGCAAAGCGGCGCCTACTTTGAAAAAAGAGACTATCATTCAGAAAAATGGCTTGCCCTGCAAAAAAAGGTTGCCACACAGGGCATGAGAAATGCGTATCTGCTCGCCGTTGCACCTACCAGCAGCACCAGTATCATCTCCGGGACGACTGCCGGACTAGATCCTATCCTGAAACGTTATTTTCTGGAAGAGAAAAAAGGCAGTATGCTCCCACGAGTCGCACCGGAATTGTCACCGGCTACTTACTGGTATTACAAAAACGCCCATCTGATCGATCAGACTTACAGCATTCGTGCCTGCGGAGTGCGCCAAAGGCACATTGACCAGGCGCAAAGCATGAACATCTACATCACCAATGATTTCACCATGCGTCAGATTTTCAACCTGTATTTGAAAGCATGGGAAGAAGGTGTAAAAACCATTTACTATGTACGAAGCAAATCTCTGGAAGTAGAAGAATGCGAAAGCTGCTCTTCCTGATCTGAATAAGAAAAACAAGGAGAATTTTTATGTCTGAATTAAAGAAAAAGCCTCTGTTCAATCCCGGCGGCGACACGGATGTCCGTCTCCGCCGCATGATCGGCGGCAATACAACCAACTTAAATGATTTCAACAATCTGCGCTACACCTGGGTGAACAACTGGTACCGGCAGGCCATGAATAATTTCTGGATTCCGGAGGAGATCAACCTGTCCCAGGATATCAAGGATTATCCGAATCTGACTGAGAACGAACGCACTGCATACAACAAGATCTTAAGCTTTCTTGTGTTTCTGGATTCCATCCAGACTGCAAACCTTCCATGCATCGGCGAATACATTACCGCAAACGAGATTAATCTCTGTCTCTCGATCCAGACATTTCAGGAATGTGTACACAGCCAGAGTTACAGTTATATGCTGGACTCCATCTGCAGTCCAGTAGAACGAAACGATATTCTCTACCAGTGGAAGAACGATGCGCATTTACTAAGAAGAAACACCTTTATCGGAGATTTGTACAATGAATTTCAGGAGAAAAAAGACGATTTCACCTTGCTGAAAGTTATGATGGCAAACTATATTCTGGAAGGGATTTACTTCTACAGCGGATTTATGTTTTTCTACAACCTAAGCCGAAACGGGAAAATGCCAGGCTCCGCTCAGGAAATTCGCTATATCAACCGGGATGAGAACACGCATCTCTGGCTGTTCCGCAATATGATCCTGGAAATGAAGAAAGAACTGCCGGAGTTATTTACACCGGAGCATATCGAAATATTAAAGGAAATGTTAAAAGAAGGGGTTCGTCAGGAAATCGCCTGGGGGCATTATGTGATCGGGAATCAGATTGCCGGACTGACAAAAGAAATGATCACGGAATATATCCAGTATCTCGGAAATCTGCGGTTCACAAATCTGGGGTTTGATCCGATCTATCCGGATCAAACACAGGAACCGGACAGTATGCGCTGGGTGAGCCAGTATTCCAATGCCAACATGGTAAAAACTGACTTCTTTGAAGCCAAAAGTACCGCCTATGCAAAAAGTACCGCACTGATCGACGATCTGTAAAAAAGATACCGGGAACCTCCTGTTTTCACAGGATTCCCGGTATCTTTTCTATTCTTCTCTGAACTTTTCAGCCTGTGCTGCAATCAGTTCCTGATCGTTAAAATAGTTAATCTTCATGGATGCTTTCACTTCCTGAAGTGTCTTCTCTGCAACAGCTTCAGCCTTTTCGCTTCCTTTTTTCAGGATCTCATATACATATGGAATATCCTTCTGATATTCTTTTCTGCGGTTTCTGATCGGCTCCAGTTCTGCCTGCAGTACGTTATTCAGGAAACGTTTTACTTTCATGTCTCCAAGACCGCCTCTTGTATAATGATCTTTTAATTCCTGCAGATTTGCATAGTCCGGCAGGAATTCTGCAAAATACTCTGGTCTGCAGAATGCATCCAGATAAGTAAATACTGTATTGCCTTCCAGCTTTCCAGGATCTGACACTTTGATGTGTGTCGGGTCTGTAAACATGCTGAATACTTTTTTCTGGATCTCATCCGGCTCCTCTGAAAGATAGATACAGTTTCCGAGTGATTTACTCATCTTCGCTTTTCCGTCTGTTCCCGGAAGACGCAGACATGCCTGATTTTCAGGAAGAAGGATCTCCGGCTCTACCAGTGTATCTCCATAAACAGAGTTGAACTTTCTTACAATCTCCTTTGTCTGCTCCAGCATCGGAAGCTGATCCTCTCCTACCGGAACTACGTTCGCCTTAAATGCAGTGATATCTGCTGCCTGGCTGATCGGATAAGTAAAGAATCCGACCGGAATACTTGCCTCAAAATTCCGCATCTGAATCTCAGATTTTACCGTAGGGTTTCTCTGAAGCCTGGAAACTGTCACCAGATTCATATAATAAAATGAAAGCTCACACAGCTGTGGAATCTGTGACTGGATAAACAGTGTACACTTTTGGGGATCCAGTCCGCATGCCAGATAGTCCAGCGCCACCTCAATAATATTCTGACGTACCTTTTCCGGATTGTCCGCATTGTCTGTCAGTGCCTGTGCATCTGCGATCATCACGAACATCTCATCAAAATCTCCTGTATTCTGCAGCTCTACTCTGCGCTTTAAAGAACCTACATAGTGTCCCACATGGAGTCTTCCCGTAGGTCTGTCACCTGTCAGCATAATCTTTCCCATAATTAGATACGCTCCTTTATTACATTTTTCTCATAGTCTGCATCCATTATAACACCATTGCAGAGACTTTGCCAGCGAAGATTCAAAGGCCATCCATTCCCGGGAAATTCTCCAGAAATTTTCCAAACTTTTCCGCCGCAAACGTATCTTTCGCTGTCTCATCCAATTTTTCCATTTGAATATATTTTCGTGCCATCTTTTCCACCTCCGGCAAATAGTCTGCCCGTACGGTCTGAAGAAACTCAAAATTGCCCCGCTCTTTCTCTGCATGATCAAAGCGGCTTACATAGACTTCTGCAACCCTTTGCAGCAGGGCTCGAATATTAGACTCCTCAATTTCTCCTGCCAGCTCCTGCAGTTCTTCTGCCTGCTGTTTTCCCAAAAGAAATGCTTCCTGCTCTTCCAGAGATACCCCTGCCGCACTGTACATTTTCTGTTTCCGCCTCCATCCACTCCATGCTTCCTGATATGATGCTTTTGCTTCTTCTCCAAACAGAACCATGCCTTCCTGCATATCCAGCGCCGCTCCTGTAAGCATATGTTTTTTCAACATCTGTTTCATGCTGCGAAGCGCAAACCTTTGAGAACACCGTCCCTCCCGGGCAATTTCTTCAATCTCTACATAGTCCCTTCCGGCACAGATACTTTTAAAAAGCTGATATCTGCGATATCGTCTGAAATCCCGGGGCCCTCTGTAGATCAGGAACACACCAAGCAGAAAGCAGAACACACCAAATACAAGTGGAATCATCTTGTCGCGCATCGTACCGAGCATATAAATCTTATCCCCTACCTGGTACATATATTCCAGACCGACCATCATTCCATTTACGATCACCAGAAGAACTCCCAGAATCATACCGAGAATATCAAGAATTTTTCTTTTTCTGCTCATCCTTTTCTGCTCCTTTCCTGCTGTTTTGAGCCATCAATACTTCCAAAACCGTAATATCCTGGAAAATATTGATTTCCATCTTATCACACATCCGAATTGCAATCTGTTCAAATGCTTCCGCAAGCTCCCTCACTCCCTGTGGGATATCTTGTTTCAGACTCTCCATATTTTCCCCGAAATTTTCATACCCAAGAAGCTGCTCATACTCTCTTGCAAACTTTTCAGCCGTAGGAAGATAATAATTCAAAAACATGCTCATCTCCTGCAAATTTGCCGGATTATGACTACATACGGAAATCAGCTTTTTCACGCCGCACTCCAGCTTGTGCAGATCTTCCAGAAATACTTCCTTTCCTTCTCTTTTCGCAGAAATGACTGCCACAGACTCCTGAATCCTGGAAAGACAGCTCTGTGCACGCTCCACGATCTTTCGTTTTTCTTCGTCAAATCCCAGTTCTTCCCATTCTTTCTTCTCCTGCTCCAACGTCTCAAGCACCTGCAGATATTCTTTGTATTTTTGATCCGTTGTGATAAGACACGGAAACTCCTGATTCACATGACCCTGTAACAAATAATTGTGTTGGATCATCATCTCCAGTTCACTGCGTATTTTCGTCTTTGATGTATGAAACTTTTCTGCAAGTTCCTCAAGAGCCACGATCTCACGATCTCCGATAAACTTTTTAAACCGGTAAAACCGGATCACACGCACAATCTTACGAACTCCCCATATCAGCAAAATCAGACACAAAATCGCCAGACATACATCTTTTGCCGTAAAAACCATCTGCGTCCGTGCAAGTTCCGGAAGTTCTTCGTTCTGAAACTCCTGCATCAGCAGAATATCCATCCATACCAGAAGGATTTTATATGCCATCCCCAAACCTCCCAGCAAGATCAGTAAAACTCCGGATATCCTTCCAGGCACTCTTTTATTATATTTTTCCATTTTCGCTCCTCCGCCTGCACTCTCCATTACCTGGTCAAAATGGAATACAGCTTATCCCCATAATTTTTCGTTCCGTATCCATCTGTATCGCCAAATACCATAAACCCATCTTCCATTTGATAGGTGGCTCTTGCAGTACGGTTCGGCGGATATAGATTCTGTTCTTTCGCCTGACACACTGCCCAGTCCAGATTATCCCATCCGATGACAGAGATCTCCTGATCCGGATACAGCTTCTCTGCATCAATTGCCAAGGCATAAGAAATCGGATATTCCTGTGTACTGTAATTCTCGTTTCTATGGAACAGCAAGGTCTGATCAAACTCCCATCCCGAGAGCTCTTTTTCTGCCAAATCACGGACTTCCTCTGGAGGTTTTGTTGTTTTACAGGTATACCCTGTCATGCGTCTTCTCCCATTGGTTGAGAATACATACACACCTTCTGCTGCCTTTTCCGCTTTCGGTTCAAACACCTGATCATAAGATAAGCTCAGAAGTGTATATGCCGGACTGAAAAATGTCTCCCCTTTTCCATACTCCATCCATGTCGTCGGAAAAATCGAATAAGACTCCTTTTCCGTCACTGCCTGTTTCATCTCCAGAAATACCCTTTGAAACAAAACAGCAGATGCAATATCGATCTGATATTTCTCTTCTATCGCTTTTAGCCCTGTTTCAAACTGTTCTCGGTAATCTACATTTGGATTTTGAATCCGTTCACGCATGGTCGGTACGGCAGAATCTCCAAAATACAGTGCAAAAGCCCCATTAATCCGAAGTTCTCCCAATTTTTCTATATCAGGCAAAGCTTGACGCACCTTCACCTCTTCTGTAAAAAACTGCTTCAGATTTCCTTCATATTCTGTCATGTATGCCCCTGCAGCCACCCATGGACAATAGTAATAAGGCTCACTCAGCTCCACACTCGAATACTGCATCGTGTCACAGCACACCTGATCAATTCCAGTCTTCTCAGCAGCTTCCTGCATCAGATCTTCTGAAATCTCTTCCCACTGAAAAGTATCCAGATACACAACCTTCTCTTTCGTCAAATACAACATATAGATCACCTTGTCAGGATCATTCTCTGATTCAGCCCGAAACCCCAGATAGGATCTGAGATTGGATGGATCCCAGGGAGAGACGGATAACTCTCCGGAACTGCACACCTCTTCTCCATATTTTTCATTCACATACTGTGACATCCTGACTGCCGCCAGTCTGAAATCATACTGATCCGCTGCGCGCTTCAATTTTCCATAATCACTTCTATAAAATCGTACCATAGAAATCCCGCCTGCAAGAAATACCAATGCAAGCAGTCCACTTATACCGGCAATCCATATGCGCCGCTTTTTCTTTCTCTGTTTCTGTATTTTCTGCCGCTCAATCTCCCGCCTCAGAAAATACAATTCCCACTGTGTATTCATAGGCTCACCACCTAAAATCAGAAAACAGTTCTTTTATCAGGGCTTCCTCATTCATGCCAAGCATCAGCTCATATCCCGGAGATGCCACATCGCTGATATAGCATTTTACCAGATATTTTCCCCCTACTTCTGCCACTGCCTGATAGGAAATCTGCTGTGTTCCGCCTTCCGTCACCTCTTTTTCAGCAAGATAAAAAACGGTGAGGTCTTCCTTGACGGAAAGTGACTTGATTTCCCCTGCTTCATAAGTACCTCCCTTCTTTTCTGCATTTTCCTTCTCTTGTGCATTTCCTTCTGTCCAATATTTTTTTTGCAATTCTGCATTGTTCCTGTCATCCAGAAATTCTGCCTGATAACTGATATAGATGCTGTCTCCATCCCCACATGGTTTGGTAAATTTGGTATTTTCATACTCTTCATAATCTTCTTTGTCAAACACATATTCTTCCGGAAGACGTACCTGAACACTTTCTGTATCTGTACATCGGATGGGAACATATCCATCTGACATTTCATACGCTTTGCGTTCTTCTTTCCGTTTCTCCCCATCTTTCCAGGTATTCTCCAATTTGGTATCATACGCAACCGAATATGGACTGTTTTCCATTTCTACTAATTCCGCATAGGCCTGAATTCGAAACTTCGTTTCTACATCGTCCGCTGTTTCATTCTGCCAGAACGCATATCCATATATATAGCTGTCTGCCAGTTCTTCCCAGCTCGTAAATGCACTCTGAAGCTTTTTTGCGATCGGAAGAGACAGATCCAGACATTCTTCCAGATTGATATAATCTGCAAGATAACAGTCCCCCAGCACTTGAAGCGCTCTGCTGTAATCCCAGCCATCCATTCCATGCTCTCCATATTGCGTGTACATCTCATGAGCATCCTGATATCGCGCAAATTCCTCGTCATCCTCGGAAAAATTTGTCATAGCCTCTTCTGTGGAAAGCTCCAGCAAGCCTTTCTTCTCCAATTTTTTCACCGTTTTTAAATAGGTTTCCCTGTGACCTTTTGTAAGCAGCTTATTGATGACTTCTGTCACATCGTCTCTGCCATTGATTCCCCAGCCCTCTGAAAGTGTCAGTTTGATTCTGTCCTGCGAAGATTCCTTTTCCTGGTCTGATAATCCGCCTATCACACCCAGAGTCTTATGATTATATTGCGTATATACGGCATACGCTGCACAAATCCACTCTACCGTATCGCTGTTGATCTCAGCCTGCACAAAAGGCGATGCCTGATACTCTCCTTTGAGTTCGACAGTTTCTGCCGATTGGCTGTTTTCAGATGCTCCACATCCTGTCAGCATGGACATCCCCATTGTCACTGCAAGCACTACTGAAAGAATCCGTTTTCTTTTTTTCTTTTTTTCCTCTCGCATTGCATATACCTCCGACATGTTTTTCTTTCATTATAATCGAAAATATTGCAATACTCTATTTATTTTTATTGTTTTTACATAAAATTTTCTACTTTTTTCATCTCCAAGGTAAACCGCAACATCTGACCTTCTTCCTTTCCATTTCCCTGATGTTCTCTGATCAATTCTGCAGTCAATTTTGCTTCCATTGCTTCTGCCAGCTGCTTTGCTACCGTAAGTCCCAGACCGGTTCCTTCCTGTGTTCTTGCCCGGTCTTTCCTGTAAAATCGTTCAAACAAATGCTCCACATCTGCCTCTGTCACATTGAAGGCATCATTTTCAAAACAGATCCACACCTGCTGCTTTTGCTCTCTGACAAACACATGCAAAAAACTTTGTGCATATCGTCCTGCATTCTGAATCAAATTTAAAAAAATACGCTCCAACGCCGATGCATCCCCTAACACTTCTATGATATGCTCCGGAATCTCCGCCTCCAGCTCCAACGCGCGTTTTTCTAAAATATGATAACTATCCATCAGTGATTCCCTAAGAATCCTTCCTACATCTGTTTCCTTGATCTCCACTTCATAATCTCTGGCACTAAGTCGGGACAAATCATAGAAATCCGTCACCAGTCTTTGCATGGTCTTTGCTTTCCGTTCGATCGTCTCCACCATCTCCATGTCCGGCTCCTTTTGTCCCTTCATCAGCTTTAAATATCCCAATATTACAGTCAACGGGGTACGCAGATCATGACTGATATTCTCAATCTCTGACTGAAATGCCCGCTCTCGCTTTTCATACTCCTGACGCTCTGTTCGAATCTGTTCCAATGCCTGATTGACAGATTGCGCCATATTTTCCAGCTCTTTATCCGGCATCGCCATGTGAAGGATCTGATTCTGCTGTATATCTTTCAGAATATCCTGAAACTCCCGATTTGCCTCTTTCATTGCTTTTTTTAATAAGAAAAAACGAGTGGCAAAGTAAACTGCGATCACGATTGCAACGCTAAATAATACCCACAGCACATCTATTCCTCCATCGCTTCTGAACTTACTGTGATCACTCTCATTCGTTCGCCAAATTCCTCATCTGTCATTTTCCCCGCTGCAAATTCTGCCATTGCCAGATACATTTTTTCCCTTTTTGTATGTGGTCCGCTGATGCATCGCTCCAACAATTCCATCTCATTTTCTATCGGCTTTAGCACATGCTCTCTTTTAACAAATGCTTCATAATAGCGCACACCAAATCTTCTCTGCGAAACCGCATCCATATGAATTCCATCCGGATTGGGAGTCAGACCTTCTGCAGTCACAAAGCAGCTATTCTCCTGTTCTCTCGCAAACTTTAACAACTGTTCATTCACAAGTTCATATTCTGTACAATTCAGACCAAATCCGTTCTTTCCTAAAAAATCCCCTAATCCACCAATAATCAAAGGAACTTCGAATGCGTTTAATTCTTTTCGGAGTGACTCAATAATCACCTGTAATTTTTTATAATACGTCTGATAACCACCTCCGTAACTGTCACTTTCGCCCTGATGCCACAAGATACCGATCAGTTCACTGTCCTGCATCGCAAATCCAGCCTGTATCACTGCATTCTTGAACAGATTTTTGTCCACTGCCCAATCATCCAGTGAACTTCCCCCTTCCGCACATGGAATCAGCCCGATCTGTTCTCCCTCATGCTCCATACACCACATCGCAGCAAAGGAACCCGCAAGCCCGATTCCTGCATTCGGACGGTCATAGTTGATGGGTTCCGCCATCATCTGCCATCCTGCATTGCGAAGCATTAGGATTCTTTCATTACAGATCATCGGTACTTCATTTATAAATCCTCTTCCTGCCATATTTGACTGACCGATCATTAAAATAGATTTCATGATTTTCTCTTTCCCTCCTTCGTAAATATCTGATGTAATTTGATCTCTCTCATCCCTTTCTCGCTCAAATTAGAATTGTCTATTGTTTTATCACAAAAGACTTGTTATCAATTGCCCGCATTGTGGCCAGGATACCATCCAAATGATCGTACTCATGCTGAATCAGTTCAGACATATCGTCTTCCAGATACATTTCCTGTTCTTTCCAGTTCTCGTCCAGATAGTGTAAAATACAGCGGCGATAGCGTCTGACCCGAACCAGAAGATTTGGAAATGACATACAATCATCCATCAGCTCCATCATTTCATTACCCACAAATTCTAACCGGGGATTGATAATGACATAAGGCTGATCTGTCAAAATACAAATCAGCCGCTTCTGTACCCCAATCTGTGGTGCCGCAATTGCCCGTCCAAACCCATAATCTCGTCGGATACCTCTGATACAATCAAACATATCCGTAAAAACAGAGCGCAGTTCTTCTAATTCCTCACGTTTCACCTCCTCTGAAATCTCATACAGTCTGGGATTGCCAAGCAATAAAATATCTCGTTCCATGTTTTCATTCTCCTTTTATACCTCTTTTTTCCGCAGCATTACAATTCCTGCCACTATCGCAAGCACTGTTCCCACGATTCCCACAATCACACATTTTGTCATTCCCTGGGAAGTCTTCCACAGCACTTCACAATGAGACATATTGACCTTGGCTCCAAACTGAAACAGATTCGCAGGCAGAAGCTGTGCAAAATCCCACAAAAATTCTATGCCCCATTGTCCCAGTAAAACCATTCCAGCCAACAGTAACACTCTCGGTATCGCATATACAATTACTGCCCACAGCATTGCTGCCATCACCTCATTTTTGAAATATGCCAGAAGTGCGATCCCCAGGATCATAGATGCAACTGCTGTTCCATACACTGCCGGAATCTCGGTTAAAATAATTTTCAGGCTTGTCGGTCCCGTATGCTCTAACAAGAACCATGCACTTCCTATATAGGCAGTCAATACCAGCGCCATTATAACCGTTGCCGTCAAAACTGCAGTCATGCATTTCCCCAAAAACAGCTTTTCTCTGGAAATCCCAAACGCCACTGCATTTTTCATATTTCCGTTTTTATGTTCCTCCTCATACAAAACTGCTGCAACAATCAGCCCTGCATAAGTAAAAAGCATCGGACTTCCTGCC
>OKTF01000376.1_pt1 | contig 34624 bp, 36 predicted proteins | sample 1606461 | NCBI WGS metagenome assembly OKTF01 (sample SAMEA3879599, study PRJEB24766) | human gut metagenome | biome: human-associated habitat; feature: feces | place: USA | collected 1985/1987 | reverse complement strand
AAGAATCTCTATGCCTATTTCTTTTTTACTTTACCCCCAAGTAAAGTGTACAACCTTTTTTCTATATTCAAAATTGTCTTTTTTTCGAAACAAGAAGGACTATTTTTGGCTAAAAAAGTCTATTTTTTTCGAAAATGCAAAATCTGGTGTATACTGACAGGTAAATAATTCAACAAGGGAGGGGTTTTTATGAGAAGTGCGGAAGAGATTTTAAATAATTTTCCGCTTTTGAAAGGCTACAAAGGCTACGGGATTCTGCTTGCCTGTCTGGAAATGGCCAGGGAAGACGAAGGGCGGCTGGTACACATCCGGCAGCAGATTTATATTCCGGTTGCAGACATAAGGGGAGAGAGTATTTCTAATCTGGAGAAAAACCTAAGGACGGTAAGAGACGCTTTTTTAGTGGCAGGCGGCAGGGAATATCTGGAACAAACGCTGCGGATTCCGATCCACCTGCCGCTGTACCCCAGGGAAATGATAGAAATGCTGCTGGAGTGTATGCAAAGGGAAGAACCGTATCAGCGTCCGCCAATATAGATCTCAATGTTTTTATGGGATTTGCGGAATCCGGAAGGCGTCATACCGGTTACCTGTTTGAACACTCGGTTAAAGTGGGTCAGATTGGAAAATCCCGTTTCCCGTCCGACTTCGGTAATGTTTTTATCGGTTTCCATTAGCATTCTCTGGGCGTTCATAATTCGGGTTACGTTGATATATTGGATTACGGTACTGTGGGTATAAGAACGGAATTCCCGACACAAATAAAAGGTACTGACATAAAACTGTTCTGCAAGAGATTCTAAAGTAATCGGCTCATTATAATGGGTGTGGATATACCCCATAATCTGTGCAATTCGCTTATTTTGTTCTGTTTTTACTGGATTCATCATCCTCTTTTCCCGCGCAAGATGGTACAAAAGGAAGTTTAAAAGGCTGTGCCGGCATTCTCTGGTAAAAGGGCTTTCTCCGTTCTGCTCTTTTAAAAGCTCCAGAAGGGCGCGATGAATGGTCTGTCCTTCTCTGGCGTCCGGCCGGAAGACACCGGATCCCTCGTCTAAAATCCGGATCAGCTCCGGAGAATCGATTTCTTCTCGCTGAAAATACAGGATAATCCGTCGAAATCTCATATCCAGGTCTCCGTAAGAATAGTGCATACAATAAGGGGAAAATAACATAAAATCCCCAGGCTGAAGAAGGTAAAGGTCATTTCCGGATCTCTGATAGCGCCCGCCTTCTTCCAGATAATAGAGTTCATAGTAATTATGGTAGTGGGGCTGATACATATTATCATTGACGCCGGAAATCCGCTCACACGCAATTTCAGCTCCCTGAGCCATGCGGATACCTGCCTGATCCAACATAGTAGTACCTCCTGACAACTGGTTTTGTTCAGAATACGAACATTCTGGATGCACTGATTATATCGGAATCTGCGGAAAAAAGCAAGATATGTAAAAAAAACGTTTGCTTTGTGCAAAAATTGTCTGGTTTTGTCATTGCAGGATTCCTATAATAGAACAACAACGTGATGGACGAAATAAGGAGGAAGATGAGCAATGAGAGTCTGCACCACAGCATTTGCTGTAAAGAAACAGGACAATTATTTTTCCATTGCCACCAACTGTGTGGAGATCCGGCTGTTATTTTTAACCGATTCCATTTTAAGAATTCGGGCCGGATTTGACGGGGACTTTGCAGAAGAGTCTTACAGCCTGGTTATGACAGCCTGGGAAGACCGGATGGATGGATTCCTGAAACAGTACCGGAAACGGGTAACCGCTGCCGACGCCAGCTTAGAGGACGGAGAAGAAAAGGCAGTCATCAGGGGAAAAGAATTGACGGTTGTGATTGAAAAATCGCCGTTTCGGATCTGCGTGTATGACAAGGACAATACCCTGATCCATGCAGATATTGTGGATCTGGCATACCAGGAAGATTCCAACCACCGCCGGATTCATACCAGCGAAATTACGGCAAACGACTGCTTTTATGGTTTTGGCGAAAAGAGCGGAGAGTTTAACAAGGCCCAGAAATTTATGGGAATGAGCCCGAAAGACGCGATGGGATACAACCCAAAAGAAACGGATTCCCTGTATAAGCACATCCCATTTTATATTAAGTTAAGCAAAGACACCAAAAAAGCTGTGGGATATTTTTATCACAATACCTATGAGTGTGATTTTGACATGGGAAGAGAAAAGAGCAATTACTGGAAAATGCACAGCCGCTACCGCGCAGACGGAGGCGATATTGACTTATTCCTGATTGCAGGACCGGCGGTCCGCCAGGTAGTTGAGCGTTATACCGATCTCACAGGCAAGTCCGCCCTTCTTCCAAGAACTGCCCTGGGTTATCTGGGTTCTTCCATGTACTATCCGGAACTGGATGCGGACTGCGACGACGCTATTGTGGAATTTATTGATACCACAAAGGAAGAGAACATTCCGGTAGACGGATTCCAGCTTTCTTCCGGTTACTGTACCGTAGAGACAGACAAAGGCATTAAACGCTGCGTCTTTACCTGGAATAAAAAACGCTTTAAAGATCCAAAAGAATTCTTCCGGCAGATGAAGAAGCGGGGCATTACCGTAACCCCGAACGTAAAGCCAGGTATTTTATTAATCCATCCAAAGCTGGATGAGATGAAAGAAAAAGGTATGTTTGTAAAGGCAAGCGACAGCGAAAATCCGGCAGTGGGAACCTGGTGGGGCGGCCCTGGCGTGTTTGTAGACTTTACAAAAGAATCTGTCCGTGAGGACTGGAAAGCGCTGTTAAAAGAAAACGTCCTGCAGTATGGCACCGATTCCGTATGGAATGACAACTGCGAGTATGACAGCCTGGTGGACAAAGACAGCCGCTGCGATTTTGAAGGAAAGGGCGGCACCATCGGCCAGTTAAAATCCGTAATGTCCAACATTATGTGCCACGTGACCGACGAGGCAATCCACGAAACCTTTGAAAACACCAGACCGTATATTGTGTGCCGTTCTGGTCACTGCGGCATCCAGCGCTATGCGCAGACCTGGGCAGGCGACAATTTAACCTGCTGGGATGCATTAAAATACAACATTGCAACTATTTTAGGCATGGGTCTGTCCGGCGTAGCCAGCCAGGGATGCGACATTGGAGGATTTTTCGGTCCGGCTCCGGAGGGAGAATTATTTATCCGCTGGATTCAGAATGGTATTTTCCAGCCCCGTTTCTCCATCCATTCTACCAATACCGACAATACGGTAACAGAGCCATGGATGTACAGCGACTTAAAAGACGACATCCGCAAAGCGATCGAATTCCGCTACCAGTTAAGCCCGTATCTGTATTCTTTAACTGACAGGGCCCACCGCACCGGCCTTCCGATTATGGAGCCGATGTGCAGCGCGTTCCAGAATGATGTAAACTGCTATGAAGAAGGCGTAGACTTCATGTTTGGAGACTCCCTGCTTGTGGCAAATGTGGTAGAAAAGGGAGCAAAGACCCGCAGGGTTTACCTTCCAAAGGGAGATACGTTCTACGATTTCTACACCAGAGAGGCTTATGAGGGCGGACAGACCATTGAAATTCCGGTAAGCTTAAGCAGCATTCCGCTGTTTATCAAAAGCGGCGCAGTGATTCCGATGGCAGCAAACCGCATGACCAACCTGGCAACCGAACAGGCGACCGGAATCTGCATCCTGTGTGCAGCCGACAAGGACGGCCAGTTTGATTTGTACGAAGACGATGGCAGAACCATGGATTATGAACGGGGCGGCTATTTAAGAACCCATATTACCATGACGGCCGGAGAGCGTACCTACGTAACCTTTGAGCAGGAAGGAAGGTATGAAACAGCAGTAGAAACCATGGCCATTGACATGGTTCACAGAGAAAAATCTCCATATTGGGTAACCATTGACGGAGAACAGATTCCTCACTTCCTTCACAGAAGAAAATTTGAAGAAGCAGACTGCGGATGGTATTACAGCCAGAGACTGAAATCGGTACAGATTAAGTATCCAAATCCGAAAAAGAACCATCAGGTGCTGGTATCCTTTGAGCAGTTTGACTTAATCGGAATGTAAAGAAAGGGCAGCTAGTTATGAGAAAGTTTGCAGCAATTACAATGGCATTATGTCTTAGCGCATCGGTTCTTAGCGGATGCGCAAATACCGGAGCAGCCACCAGTGCAGAAGCAACTGCCGAAAACCCTATGGTATTAACGCTGGCTCACGGTCTGAGCGAAACCCACACCGTACACATTGCGATGACAGAGTTTGCAGATAAAGTCAATGAAGGGACCGAGGGACGGATTCAGGTAAGAATCCTTCCAAACGGCCAGTTAGGCTCAGAAAATGAAAACATGGAGCAGTTAATGGCAGGCGTTATTTCCATGACAAAGGTATCTGCACCAGGACTTGCAACCTATAACGAGTCTTACCATACCTTCGGTCTTCCTTATATTTTTGACAATACAGAAGATTTCTACCATGTGATGGATTCCAAACAGATGAGAGATTTTTTCCTGTCTTCCGAAGACGATGGGTTTGTAACCTTAACCTATTATACATCCGGCGCCCGTTCCTTCTATACGAAGGATAAGGCTATCCGGACACCGGAGGATTTAAAAGGGTTAAAAATCCGTGTCCAGGATATGAAGTCCCAGACCGATATGTTAAAGGCCCTGGGAGGAATTCCAGTTACCATGTCTTACGGCGATGTTTATACGTCTCTGCAGACCGGCATTATTGACGGCGCTGAGAGTAATGAGACGGCTCTGACAACCGGAAAACATGGAGAAATCTGCAAGGTATTCTCTACAGATGAACACGCCATGATTCCAGACGTTCTGGTAATGAGTGCAAAAACCTGGAAGAACATCAGTCCGGAGGATCAGCAGGTAATTCTGGAAGCGGCTTATGAATCTACCGAAAGCCACAAGGTTTCCTGGGAAGCGGCGATTTCTGAAGCAATTTCCGAAGCCAGCACAGATATGAATGTAGAGTTTGTAAATGATGTAGATAAAGAAGCGTTCCGTCAGGCTACCAGCGGCATGGTAGACGAGTACTGCAAAGAGTATCCAGGCGTTCAGGAACTGCTTGACATCATTGATTCTGTAGAATAAGGGGGAATGCTTTGATGAAAGAAATCTTATCCGTAGTGAAAAAATTTATGACCAAGCTTCTGGCAGGCATTGCAACCGTTCTGTTATCGGTTATGACCCTGTTAGTGCTGTATCAGGTATTTACCAGATACGTCTTAAACAGTCCGGCGGCATTTACGGAGGAACTGGTGCGGTATTTCCTGATCTGGACTGGATTTATCGGCGCTGCTTATGCCTTTTTTACCAGACAGCATATGTGCCTGGTGGTAGTAAGAGACAGTTTAAACCCTGTTGGAAAAAAGATTTTAATGACTGCAGTTGATCTGCTGATTCTTGTATTCGCTCTGTTTGTCATTACCATCGGCGGTTTTAAGCTGGCCATGAGCGCAGAAAAAGTATATTCTGCTCTTCTGGGGATTCCAAGAAGCCTGGTATATGCCATGGCGCCCATATCCGGACTCTTTATTATTGTAGCTCAGGTTATCAACCTGTACGAAGACATTACCGGAATTACCATTGAAGGAGGAGAGGAAGAATGAGTATAGGAGTTACCACAGTCATTCTGTTTGCAGTATTTGCGCTGCTTTTGTTTGCAAGCTGCCCGATTTCCGTCAGCATTGTGATTTCTTCCATTGTTGCGGCAATCTCTTCCCTGTCCTGGGATCAGATTACCTTTATTACCATGCAGAAAATGAACAGCGGCGTAGAGAGCTTTTCCCTGCTTGCCATCCCGCTGTTTATCCTGGCTGGAAACATTATGAATAACGGCGGTATCGCCAGAAGATTAGTAAACTTTGCAAAGATTTTTGTAGGCTGGATTCCAGGTTCCCTGGCACAGGCCAATATTGTGGGAAATATGCTGTTCGGCGCTCTGTCTGGTTCTTCTGTTGCAGCAGCGTCTGCCATGGGTGGCTGTATTTACCCCATCGAAAAAGATGAAGGATACGATCCGGCATTTGCGACTGCAGTCAACATTGCATCTGCGCCTACCGGTCTGCTGATTCCGCCGACCAGCGCATTTATTGTATACTCCACTGTAGCAGGCGGCGTATCCATTTCCACCCTGTTTATGGCTGGATACATTCCAGGAATTCTGATGGGTCTGGGTTCCATGGTAGTAGCGTTTATTTATGCAAAGAAGCACAAGTATCCGGTATCCGGAAGAATGCCGGCTTCAGAAGCATTAAAAGTAACGCTTGAGGCATTTCCAAGCCTTCTGCTGATTGTCATCGTTATCGGCGGTATCGTAGGCGGTATCTTTACTGCAACAGAGGGCGCAGGCATCTGTGTGCTGTACTGCCTGATTTTATCGATTTGCTATAAGAGCATAACAGTAAAATCATTTATGAAGATTCTGGTAAACAGCGCGTGCACCAGCGGCATTATCCTGTTTTTGATTTCTGCTTCTTCCGCAATGTCTTTCGTTATGGCATATTCCGGAATTCCGGCAGCAATCAGTACGGCGATTATGTCTGTATCAGAAAATCCATATGTGATTTTCCTGCTGATGAATGTGATTCTTTTGATTGTAGGTATGTTTATGGATATTACTCCTGCAATTTTGATTTTCACTCCAATTTTCCTGCCGATTGCAGAAAGCCTTGGAATGTCCAATATCCAGTTTGGCGTAATGCTGATCTTTAATATGTGCTTAGGCAACATTACCCCGCCGGTTGGATCGGTACTCTTTGTAGGCTGCGGCATCAGCAAGATCAGTATTGAGGAAGTGACCAAAACCCTGCTTCCATACTTTGGAGTCCTGATTTTAATTCTGCTGGCAGTAACGTACATTCCAGCGCTGTCTTTAGGCGTTCCGGCTATGATGGGACTGCTGTAAATAGTAACGGGGAGACCTTTTTAAAGGTCTCCTTTTTGCAGTCTGTTAAAATTGGTTGACAGCCGGAATACTCTCTGTTATGGTACAAGAAAGAAAGGGGGAAGACGGCATGAAGGATTATGATGAGAGACTGCGAACGCTTCAGGAACAGGCAGCGAGAAAGACGCGGTTAGAGGCCAAGCTTGCAGAAGTAAACAGGCAGAAGAAGATGCTGCAGGAGAAGGAAGAGGAATGGGAAAAGAAAGCGGCCAGAGAGCAAAGGGACGTAGAACAGTTAGAAGGCGCCAGCCTGTCCTCCCTGTACTATGCCATAATTGGAAAAAAGGGAGAGAAGCTGGATAAGGAAAAGGCTGAAGCATATGCGGCCAGGGTAAAACTGGAGACTGCAAAGGCAGAACTGGACAGAACCATAGAAGAAATCAGCCGGATTCAGGCAGAGCTTGCCCCAATCAGAGGATGCGAACAGGAATACCAGAAGACCCTTCGGGATAAGCGCAGCCAGCTTCAGGCGGCAGGAGGCAGAGCAGCAGAAGAAATCTTTCAGATAGAGGAACATATCGGGTATCTGGAAAACCAGGAAAAAGAGGTAAAGGAAGCCGTATATGCCGGCAGGAATGCGCTGCGGACAAGCGAAAAAATCCTTTCCAGCTTAAGCAGCGCAGAAAGCTGGAGTACCTGGGATTTATTTGGCGGCGGCCTTTGGAGCGATATGGCAAAGCACAGCGAATTAGACGATGCCCAGAGACAGGTGCAGAATCTTCAGGAAGAGCTGCGTCGCTTTAAAACAGAACTGGTGGATATTGAGATTTCAGCGGATCTCCATGTCAGCATAGACGGATTTTTAGGGTTCGCAGATTACTTTTTTGACGGCTTTATTGCAGATTGGGCGGTAATGAATAAAATCAACGATTCCCAGATTCAGGTGGCGGAGACCAAAAAGCAGATAGAACGGGTGCTGAACCGGCTGGATATTATGGAAAAACAGTATAAAGCAGAGATAGAACGCCAGAAGCAAAAAATAGAACGGCTGGTTCTGGAAGCATAAGGAGGCACTGCAATCACAATGACAGAGATAAAAAAGATTACGGATTTTGACGCGCCGGAACTGGATCTGTACGCCCGCCTTTCCGAAAGCCAGCTTCGCCATTACTATGAGCCGGATCTGGGGCTCTTTCTGGCAGAAAGCCCTAAGGTAATTGAACGGGCGTTAGACGCCGGATATGAGCCGGTGTCCCTTCTGGTGGAAACCAGACAGATTGAAGGAGAGGCAAAAGACGTGATTGCCAGATGCAGCGGCGTTCCCGTCTATACGGCAGAATTTGAGGTGCTGACAAAGCTGACTGGCTTTCAGCTGACCCGCGGCCTTTTGTGCGCCATGCGCCGCCGCAGGCTTTACGACGTCAAGAGCCTGTGCGAAGGCGCGTCCAGGATTGCTGTCCTTGAAAATGTGATGAATCCTACCAATGTAGGCGCCATTTTCCGGTCAGCCGCCGCTTTAAATATGGACGCAGTGCTGCTGACGCCTGGGTGCAGCGATCCGCTGTACCGGAGAGCCAGCAGAGTCAGTATGGGGACCGTATTCCAGATCCCCTGGACCTATTTTGACGAAAAGGAAAGCCCATGGCCGGACCTGGGACTTTCTGAGTTAAAAAAGCTGGGATTTGTGACGGCAGCGATGGCGTTAAGAGACGATTCCGTATCCATTGCCGATCCGGTCCTTCAAAAAGCAGAAAAGCTGGCGGTAATTTTAGGAACAGAGGGAGAGGGCCTATGCGATACTGTCATTGCGGACAGCGATTATACAGTCCGGATTCCCATGGCCCACGGAGTGGATTCCCTTAATGTAGCCGCTGCATCGGCAGTGGCCTTTTGGGAGCTGGGACGGAACCGATAGAGGCGTCTAGCGTAAGATCTGGCGGATTAGCTGATACTGGCAGGAAGCCAGTTCTTTGCTGGGAAGCTTATAATTGCTTTTGATCCACTGAAGGGTCATCAGGGTCAGTCCTCCAATATAAAAAGAAGAAACCAGTTCGGCAGGGCAGGGAAGTACGGTACCCTGCCGTTCCTCTTCTTTCAGCCATTCCATGAAATACCGGTGGAAAAACTGGTAGAAAATACTGCCCATTTTATCATTAAACCCTTCTGAAAAAACATGGTAAAAAAACCGGCTCTCCTTCTGGATGGATTCGAGAAGGACGAAAAGAGCTTCCTGAGGGGAACGTTTCTGCATAAAGTAGTCAAATTCTTCGGCCCGCTCTTTTAAGCAGCAGGCAAGCAGCTCGTATTTATCTTCAAAATTGGCATAAAAAGCAGAACGGCTGACAGAAGCGTGGCTGCATAAATCATAAACCGATATTTTAGCAAAAGAGCGCTTTTGCAGTAGATCCAGCAAAGAAGCTTTCAGGGCGTCTTTGGCAGAACATTTTTTGGAATTCTCCATGATTGTAAATTCTCCTTTATTATAGAAAACAATGCGTATTTAGCTTATCCTATGAAAGAACAGTTTGCAAGATGGGAAGTATAAACTTTTTATTAAAGTGGACAAAAAGGGAAACCTGTACATTGAATTTGTATCAAAACCAGGGTAAAGTAAAAAAGATAGTACGCCATCCGACTGGCATGAGATACAAAGGAGAAGATTATGATTCAGATTATTACAGATTCCGCATCTGATATTACAACAAAAGAAGCTGAGGAGATGGGAATCCAGATTGTACCTTTGCGGATTCAGTTTGAAGACGGGGAATGCCCACAGGAAACGGAACAGGATTTCCTTACTTTTTATAAAAGACTGGAACAAGCAGACCAGCTTCCTAAGACCAGCCAGCCGTCGCCCCAGGCTTATCTGGAGTATTTTGAAGCTGCAAAAGAAGCAGGGGATGACGTGCTGGTCATTACCCTTTCCAGCGGACTAAGCGGAACCATCGGAGCGGCCCGTACCGCAAAGGACATCAGCGAATACGACAGAGTCTTTCTTGTGGATTCCAGACTGGCAATTCTGGCCCAGCGTATGCTGGTGGAATATGCAGTAAAGCTGAGAGCCCAGCAGATGCCGGTGGAAGAGATTGTGAAAAAACTGGAAGAGATACGGGATCAGATTACTGTATGCGGAATGCTGGATACCTTAACCTATTTGAAAAAGGGAGGAAGAATTCCGGCTGCCCTGGCCGTTATTGGCAATGTAATCGGAATTAAGCCGGTTATTATTCTGGAAGATAAGATTTTAAAGCCGATTGCAAAGGTCAGAGGAAGAAGCGCAGGAAAAAAGAAGCTGCATGAAAAATTAGAAGAACGGGGAGCTAATCCGGATTTCCCAGTCTATTTCGGATTTACATCCAGTCGGGAAATCGGCGAAGAGTTTATGAAGGAAACGGTGGAAAAGTACCATCTGAAAAACGCCCGTCTCTATCCGGTTGGCGGAGTAATCGGAACCCATGTAGGAACAAACTGTATGGCGATTTGCTTTGTGAACCAGAAAGAGAGAGAAGTTTTATGTGAAGATTGACAGAAACAGAAGAGGTAGCGATTATGCCAGCCAGCACAAAGAAACCGATTGATTTTACAAGTATGAAAACCGTCCTGCTTCTGGCGGGAATCTGTTGCTTTTTGTGGGGAAGCGCGACGCCGGCTATCAAGATCGGATACCAGCTGTTCCAGATTGAGAGCAGGGATATCAGTTCGATTCTGCTGTTTGCAGGAGTCCGGTTTTTAACAGCGGGAGTCCTGGTTGTTTTGTATCACAGCATTACCAGCAGGAAGCTGATTCTGCCTCCAAAAGAAGCGGCAGTTCCGATTGTGGGTCTGGCGATGAACCAGACGGTACTCCAGTATTTCTTTTTCTATGTGGGATTATCCAGGGTAAGCGGCGTCCATGGAGCCATTATTACGGGAACCAATGTATTTATTTCGATTTTGTTTGCCTGCCTGGTGTTCCGGTATGAAAAGATGACGATCCGGAAATTATCCGGCTGTCTTCTGGGATTTGCAGGGATTGTCATTATGAACCTTTCCGGTTTTGGACTTTCCTTTGAGGTCTCGTTTGCAGGAGAAGGATTTGTGCTGCTGGCCCAGGTATTTTATGCAGTCTCAGGGGCTCTGATGAAAAAATATTCCAGGCAGTATGATGTGGTCATGCTTTCTGGCTATCAGTTTATGCTGGGCGGAGTGATACTCAGCATTATCGGCAGCCTTGGCGGCGGAACGCTGGCGGGAACGGCCGGATTTGGAGGCGTCCTGCTTCTTTGTTATATGGGGTTTCTTTCCGCCGCTGCCTATACCATCTGGGGAATGCTTCTAAAATATAATCCAATGAGCAAAGTGACGATTTTTGGATTTATGACGCCGATGTTTGGAGTGCTGTTGTCAGCGGCAGTCCTTGGAGAAACTGGACAGGCTCTGTCTTTGCAGGCTTTGGCAGCATTAATTTTAGTCTGCCTGGGAATCTATGTGGTAAATGGCGGAAAAATAAAACGGTCTGGGGTTTGACTTTTTCCAAGACAATTTGTACAATAGAGACAAGAGTTCAAAGCAGCTTATTTCAAAACAGTATCAGGGCAGCCGCAGATACTGGGAAGAGGAGTAGAAGATGGGATTTTTTGGAAATCTTTTTGGAAAAGGAAAAAAAGAGGAATCAGGAAAGATTACCTGCAAGGATAAGACAATTTACAGTCCATTGGCTGGAACCGTAATTCCCTTAGCAGAGGTAGAGGATCCGGTATTTTCCCAGGGAATGATGGGACTTGGAGTAGGTATTATTCCAGCGGAAGGGAAGTTATATGCTCCGGCAGACGGCACCGTAGCAGCCGTATTTCCTACCGGTCACGCAGTAGGCATGGAGACCGAGGACGGCATGGAACTTCTGCTTCACATCGGGATCGACACAGTCGAGATGAAGGGAAAAGGCTTTAAGGCCGTAGTTGCACAGGGTGCAAAGGTAAAAGCAGGAGATTTGCTGGTTGAATTTGAGCCAGAGGTAATCAAAGCAGCAGGCTATAAGGATACGACAATGGTCCTGGTATCCAACGCAGCAATGATGGGCGAGATGTCCGATCCGGTATTGGGAGCAGTAAAGCCATTAGATGAACTTTTCTCCTTCCACTAATGGCCGAGAAGGAAATTTAGACAGAACAGAAAATTAGGGATGCAGAAAATGAGAGCTTCATTTTTGTGCGTCCCTTTTTATATCCAAAAACGATAAGGGGAGGGAATAGTTTATGAAGTTTGTATGCCAAATCTGCGGTTACATTTATGACGAGGCAAAAGAGAATCTGGCGTTTGACCAGCTGCCGGATTCCTGGGTATGCCCGCTATGCAAGGCCGCAAAGTCTGCATTTGCTGCAGAAGGAAAGGAAGAAAACGACAGGAAAGAAGGAGAAAAAGAGCCGGTACAGCAGGAAGAGATTCTGACAGATCCGGAATACCAGGAACTGTCTTTTGGAGAACTGTCTATTCTCTGCTCCAATCTGGCAAAGGGATGCGAAAAACAGTACCAGTTTGAGGAAAAGGAACAGTTTTTAAAGCTGTCGGAATATTTTTACAGACTGGAACCTAAACCGGAACGGGCTGACAGGAAGGCGCTTGCAGAGCTTGTGACAAAAAATCTGGAAGAGCAGTATCCCAGGCTTTCTGAAGCAGCCAGAGAGCAGGCTGACAGGGGAACCCTTCGGATCTGTACCTGGGGAGAAAAGGTTACCAGGATTGCCGATATGCTGATAAAACGCTATGAAAAAGAGGGAGACGCGTTTTTAAGGGGAACCAATGTGTGGGTCTGCACAATCTGCGGATTTATTTACATAGGAAAAGAAGCGCCTGAGCTTTGTCCGGTCTGCAAGGTTCCGGACTGGAAATTCGAAAAGATAGAGGGGAGGGCTTCCAGATGAAAGAATTTGCATACCGTAATTTAAGATTGTGTACCAAGGACTGTATCTGCCTGTATGTCTGCCCCACAGGAGCTTCCGACACGGAGAACAGCATCATTGACAGGGAAAAATGTATCGGGTGCGGCGCCTGTGCAAAGGCCTGCCCCAGCAAAGCCATCAGTATGGTGCCTACCGGATATCCACCTCAGCAGAAAAAGGACGAGAGAGTGACGGCTCTTGCCAACCAGTTAATCAAAAGTAAGTCAGAGCAGGAAAAGCTGGCGGAAAAAATTGCAGCAGATGCGGAGTCGGACGGCCTGTACCGTCTGGCGCTGGCCCTTGCAAAGTCCAGCCGCCTGGCAGCAGAAGATATCAGCAGGGAGTCCGGCTATATGCTTCCCCAGAGCAAAAATACCCATGACAGATTAAAGGAGTGGCTGGAGCATCCTGCTTCCGGTGATTTCCCAAGAGAAGCGGCACAGAAGCTGCTGGATCACATCAAATGCAATGAATAAAGGAAGTAAATAAAACTGGAAAATTTTTAGTAAATTTTTAGTAAATATTGTTGAAACAATGCCCGCACAATGGTACAATGTGGTTGAAAGCAGAAAGGGGGTCGGCCCATGGCGACGATCAGAGACGTGGCAAGACTGGCAGGAGTATCTCAGGCAACGGTGTCCCGCATTTTAAATAAAGATGAGACAATTTCTGTGACGCCGGAAGTGAGGCTGCGGATTTTTCAGGCAGCCAGTCAGTTAAACTACGTTCCGCCCAGACAAAGAAGGGCGGCAAATGCAAAGAAAAAGTTGGTGATCGGCGTGGCGGACTGGCAGATTATCCGGCCAGACAGACCGAATGTCAGGCTTCATTCCCTGGATCTACTGGTACGGGCAGCGAATGATAAATATGAGACGGAATTTACCCGTCTGGTTTATGGAATGCCTCAGGCCGTAGATGGAATCATTGCATTCGGAGTATTCCAGCCGGAAGAAATTGCTTTTTTGCACAGCCTTTCTTACGCGATTGTGTTTGTCAACTCCGAGCAGAGAAATTACGAAAACGATCAGGTACAGGTTGATTACCAGCGGGGACTGGAGGAAATCGTTTCCTATCTTCTGGACAGAAAACACTATGCCAGCGTTGGCTATATCGGCGGGATTTATGAAGATCCCCAGGAACACAGAAGGATTGGCGGCAAAAGACTTCAGAGCTTAAAAGATATTTTGTCAAAACGGGGGCAGTATCAGCCGTCGCTGTTCCATGTAGGAACGATCAGCAGGGAAAGCGGTTTTGAACTGGCTTTGGAAGCGAGCCGGTCAGGGACTCTGGCAAAAGCAGTGATTTTAGGAAATGATGAAGTGGCAGAGGGAGCAATGGAAGCATTTGAAGAATTAAACCTTCAGATTCCAAAAGACGTAGCAGTCGTCATGTATCAGGATATTCAGACCATGGAAAGTAAATGGCCAGGCAGTACCTGCATTGAGATGTATCCCGATTACGTATGGGAAAATGCTTTGGAAATGCTGTTTGGACGAATTGAAAAAACACGGCTGAATCAACCGGTTACCATTATGATTCCAGCGGGGATCCGGATTGGCGATACCGCATAAAAGCAGCTGTAAAGTCTGATTTGAAAAGGACTTTTCAGATAGATTCACCATTTATGATGAGGAGGATTTTTAAATGAAAAAAACAGTTTCTTTTTTACTGGCAGGCGCAATGTGTGCAGGACTTTTAGCTGGATGCGGTTCCAAACCGGCAGAGACCACAGCTGCTGCAGACACGACCGCTGCTGCGGAAACCACAGCCGCTGAAAAAGCAGATGCAGAAACTACAGAGGCTGCTGCAGAGACGAAGGAAATTGAAAAATTAAGCATTGCCTTCGTTCCATCCAGAGAGCCAAGCGAGATTATTACTGCGACGGCTCCATTAAAGGAAATGCTGACCAAAGAGCTGGCAGGACTTGGCTATGATGTAAAGAATATCGATATCACAGTCGGCACCAGCTACGAGGCAGTCGGCGAGGCGCTTTCTGCAGGAACTGCTGACGTAGGCCTGATTCCAGGCGGTACTTATGTCCTGTATGACGACGGCTGCGATGTCCTGCTGACCGCTACCAGAGATGGCCTTTCCATTGACTCTGACAGCGCAAAGGACTGGAATGACCAGGCTCCTACCCAGGCAACTGAAAACCAGGTAACCAGCTACCGCGCACTGATCATTGCAGGTCCTTCTGAAAAGGGCAAGGCAGTGGCAGAAAAGATAAATGCAGGCGAAGAACTTACCTGGGAAGATATTGACGGCTTAAACTGGAGCGTAATGGGATCGTCTTCTCCGGCAGGTTATATCTATCCATCCCTGTGGCTGCAGGAAAACTTTGAGAAGAACATTACCGATTTATCTCACGCAGTACAGTCTGATTCCTACGGCAGTGCATTTGCACGTCTGGCTTCCGGACAGATTGACGTTCTCTGCACCTACGCAGACGCACGCCGCGACTATGAAGACGAGTGGACCGGCGAATACGCAATGACCAATACCATCTGGGATGACACTGCGGTAATCGGCGTTACTCCGGCTATCTACAACGATACTATCAGCGTAAGCAAGACTTCTCCAGTGATGGACGACGACTTTAAGGCAGCTCTTTCTGAGGCATTTATCAACATCGGCAACACAGAAGAGGGCAAAGAGGTAATTGCAATCTACAGCCACAACGGTTATCAGCCGGCAAAAGCAGAAGATTACGATTCTGAGCGCGCTGCCCAGAAGATGATTCAGGAAATGAATTCTGCTTCATAAAGAATAAGAAACACGAGCACAAGGAGGGTGCTGCCAGGCGACTGCAGCGCCCTCCTTTTCAAAATGCGAGACTGTTAAAATACGAGGTATGAGATGATTGAATTCAAGAACGTAAGCAAAAAATATCCCAATGGATTTGAAGCTCTGAAACATATAAATCTTACCATTGACCAGGGAGAATTTGTGGCGATTATTGGTTTGTCCGGCGCTGGAAAATCGACTCTGATCCGCACCATTAACCGTATGCACGATATTACGGACGGAACCCTGACTGTAGACGGCACTGACGTAATGAAGCTTTCCGGAAAGTCCCTGCGTTCCTTCCGCCGCCGCATTGGTATGATTTTCCAGTCCTTTAACCTGATTACCAGGACAACCGTAATTAAGAATGTATTGACGGCATTTGTTCCGGATCTTCCTGGATGGAGGGCTTTTTTCGGTATTTTCAATAAAGAGGAAAAAATGGCCGCCCTGGAGGCCTTGGATAAAGTGGGAATTCTGGATAAGGCATTTGTCCGTGCAGACCAGCTTTCCGGCGGACAGCAGCAGAGAGTGGCCCTGGCCAGAACTCTGGCTCAGAATCCCCAGATTATTCTGGCTGACGAACCGGTAGCATCCCTGGATCCGGTAACGGCAAAACAGGTTATGGATGATTTCCTGCGGATTAATCGGGATATGAAGATTACGGTTCTTATTAATATTCATCATGTGGATCTGGCGCTTCAGTATGCCACAAGAGTGATTGGAATCAGAGCCGGAGAAATTGTATACGATGGAGCGGCAAAGGATGTGGATCAGGAAGTATTAGACTCTATCTACCAGGGAAGACAGGAGGGATAATATGGGGATTTATGATAAGCTGTTTCCACCGAAAATCATCACGATGGCAAATGGAAAAACTGTGGCAAAACCCAGATCCAGAGCGCCTCTTGCAGTGGTCATCCTTCTTGCTCTTACGGTGCTTTCCGTGAAAGTTACCGGCTTTAATATGGAAACGCTGGTAAAAAGAATCCATGAGTTTTTTACGATTTTAAAGGAGATGGTTCCGCCCCAGTGGGACTATATGCCAAAGATTTGGCAGCCGCTTTTTGATACAATTAAAATGTCTTTGCTGGGATCGGTAATCGGTTCGGTGCTGGTAGTTCCATTTGCCATGCTGGCGTCTACCAATATTATTAAAAACCGATTTGTGGTCAGTTTTATGCGTTTGTTTTTAAGCATTGTCCGTACCCTTCCGACCCTGGTAACCGCATTGATTGCGACCTATGTGCTGGGACTTGGAACCCTGGCCGGAACGACGGCAATTGCAGTCTTTACCTTTGCCTATATTGGAAAGATTCTTTATGAGGAAATCGAGACCGTAGACATGGGCGCTTTTGAAGCAATGGAAGCAATGGGAGCCACAAAGGTGCGGGCATTTATCAGCTCGATTGTGCCTCAGGTTCTTCCGTCCTATCTGTCTAACTGCCTGTTCTGTTTTGAGGGAAATGTGCGGTATGCCTCCATTCTCGGATATGTAGGGGCCGGCGGTCTGGGACTGATTTTAAATGAAAAAATCGGCTGGAGAGAATACTCCAGCGTCGGCATGATATTAGTAGCGCTGTTTGTGACGGTTTTCATTATTGAAAGCATCAGCAGGGCAGCCAGAAAACGTCTGGTATAAGGAGGCCAATATGAATCAGAGAATTGAACGTGCATATGAAAACAGGCCGAAAAACTGGGTGTTTGAGGCGTCTGTAGCTGTGGTGTTTCTGGCTCTTTTGGTATGGAGCGCGTCTGCGGTGGAAACCAGCGGAACCACACAAAACGGCGGGAAAATTGCCGTCAATATTTTAAAGGGAATTTTCCAGCCAGATACCAAATTGTTATTTAATCTGACCGTACAGGGCGTACCCTATCTGTTATTGGAAACCATCTGTATCGCATTTTTAGGAACGGTTGTGGGAGCCATTATTTCTATTCCGCTGGCATTCCTTTCCGCTTCGAATTTAACCCCAAAACCAGTAGCCTTTATCGGCCGAATCATCATTATGGCAATCCGTACAGTGCCGCCGTTTATTTACGGCCTGATGTTTGTCAGGGTAACCGGACCAGGCGCATTTGCCGGACTTCTTACCATGTCGTTGTGTTCGGTGGGAATGGTCAGCAAAATGTATATTGAGGCCATTGAAGATTTAGATACCAGGGTACTGGAATCCTTAGACGCAGCCGGATGCAGCGCATGGCAGAAAATCCGCTATGGAATCCTTCCTCAGCTGATGCCCAACTTTGCTTCTACTGCGATTTACCGGTTTGACATCAATCTTCGTGACGCAACCGTCCTGGGTCTGGTAGGCGCGGGAGGAATTGGCGCTCCATTAATTTTTGCCATGAATGCGTACCGTTGGAACGAGGCGGGAGCAATTTTGGCAGGACTGATTGTTCTGGTACTGATTGTGGAATGGATTTCTACAAAAATTCGTGTGAAACTGACAAGGGGATAACCATGAAACATTCTTTTCAGATTATTTTTACATCCGATACCCATGGACGGATTTTTCCGGTGGATTACGCCACTGGAAAAGAGAAATGTTCCGGTCTGTTAAATCTGGCAGGGCAGATTAAAAAAGATAAGAATACGCTGGTAATGGACGGCGGAGACAGCCTTCAGGGCACTCCGCTGACCCAGTATTACCTGGAACATAAGGAGCAGTGGAAGCTTCATCCGGTGGCAGAAGCGTTTGGCGCAGCGGGATGTGATTATTTTACCCTGGGCAACCATGATTTTAATTTTGGTTATGAGGTTATCAAAGAGTATCTGGATGCCATGGATGGGGCCGGCGCCAGATGTCTCTGTGCCAACATAGAGGATTTGGACGGACAGCTAAAGATTGCAAAAGAGCAGATTCACGTGCTGGAAAACGGTCTCCGAATCGGAATTACCGGCATTGTAACCGACTTTGTAAATGTCTGGGAGCAGCCGGAAAATTTGGAAAAAATTAAGGTTACAGACGCTTTTTTGGCTGCAAAAGAGGCGATTTCCCATCTAAAAGAATCCTGTGACGTAACGGTCTGTATTTACCATGGCGGTCTGGAAGAAGATGCAGAAACCGGAGCTGTTTTGTCAGACAGCGGAGAAAATATTGCCTGCCGGATTGCAAGAGAACTGGATTTTGATATCCTCTTAACCGGTCATCAGCATATTGCACAGCCAGGTGTGGAAATTTCCGGAACCTGGATAGTCCAGCCGCCTGCCAATGCAGAGAAATTTATCCGCCTGACCGGATCTCTGGAAGAGAAACAGATGCGGATACAGTCTTTTTTGGAACCGATAACCGGCGTTCATAAAGAAGAACCGTATCAGTCCCTTCTGCCAATGGAACAGGCGGTGCAGATGTGGCTGGATCAGCCAGTGGGCCAACTGGCAGAAGCCGTTAATCCGGAAGAAAAGCTGTCTGCTGCCCTTACCGGAAGTTATATAGCGGCTTTATTTAATCAAGTGCAGCTGGAAGAAACCGGAGCGGATTTTTCTTGTACCAGCCTGGGAAATGACCCTGTTGGACTGCAAAAAGAGGTTACTATGCGGGAAATCTGCGCGGCCTACCTGTTTGCCAATACCCTGGTGGTAATGGAAGTAGATGAAAGGGTTATCCGTCAGGCATTGGAACGGTGTGCTTCTTATTTTACACTGGAAAACGGCAGACCTGCAGTATCGGACGAATTTTTAAAGCCTAAAATTGAGCATTATAATTATGATTTTTATGCAGGGATTTCCTATACGTTTGATTTAAGAAAACCTGTAGGCCAGAGAGTTGTCCATTTGGCAAAAACGGATGGAACGCCTCTTGGAAGCGGAACATATAAACTGGTAACCAGCAATTACCGAGCCAGCGGAACCGGAGGATATGAGATGTTAAGAGACTGTCCGGTTCTATGGAGAGGAGCCGACGAGATGCCGGAACTGCTGACCAGATACGTAAGAACCTATAGTCCGCTTAAGATAGAAAAGAATCCTGGATTTGCCGTAATCTGGTAAATGACTGGTTTCAGGACTAGGATAAGGGATCTGACTTCATTCTGCGGTACAGATTAGGAGTCATCTTATAAAGGGATTCAAACTTTTTATAGAAAAATCCTAAATTGTCATATCCGATTTTATTCGCAATTTCATAAATTGGCAGGTCGGTATTGGAAAGATAGAAACAGGCCTGATTCATTCGCTGCTGGATAATCAGCTCTTTAAAAGAGTGTCCGGCAGCTTTTTTGATGTAATTGCTCAGATAGTTCGGATGAAATCCAAAATGGTCTGCAGTTTCCTGCAAGGTGGCAGTTAAGCAGTTATCTTCAATATAGTGGAGGATTTCCATAATTTTTTGTCCGTCCTTTGTTCCATAAGAAAACTGCTGGTTTTTGTATTGTCTCAATATGTTACAAAATAACAGGATCATATAAGCATCGATCATTTTCTCACTGCAGAATTCAGGAAAATAATATTCGCAGAGAATGTTTTGAATAACCGCATGAACCTGATTATCCTCCTGCCTTCGGAAAATCAAATATTGGTCGTGAGCAGCATTAAGAGAAAGGGTGCCAATCAGAAATGTGTTGATGATGCCGTAATCTCCCAGACGGGACAAAAAGCTGTGGGTTAAGTATTCCCGCCGCATTTCAATGGTAATAATAATATCAGAAGCTCCAAGATATTCGATGCTGTGAGGAACGTTGGTATCCAGCATACAAATATCGCCCTGGTGCATTTCAATCCGTTCTCCACTGATTATCTGTACGCAGGAACCGGAGTATACATATACAAATTCGATGACGGTATGAATGTGTTCTGGAATATAGGTAAAGCGGGATTCTTTGTGGACACATATGAGTTTGTTTTCTAAAAGACTTTGAAAAGAAAACAGATAGACCTCCCGATCCTGAAAAGAGGTTTTGGGAATCAGCTGGTAGCGTTCCGATAATCGGGGCTCTCCAGCTTTTTTATGTTTAATTTCCGATTCTGTATAGCGAAATAAAAAATTGTCTAATTCTGCAGCGTTCATAGACTCACCTCAAGAGTATATTAAGATATTAAGTTTCGTCAGTCAATATATTTTATCAGGAGATTGAAAAGAAGAGGAATTTTCCATATGATAAGTACATAGAAAGTCTCATGCGCATAAAAGACAGTACTATGGAGTGAAACGTCAAAAGAAGGAGAAGGGGTGCAGAACATGAAGGAACTATCAAACTATGAGTACGGCAGGATGTGTTCAGAGATTTTAGAGGCTGTCGGCGGAAAGAGCAATATTAAAAATGTATTTCATTGTATTACCCGTTTGCGGATTGTTCCAGTTAATCGGGAACTGGTAAATATGGAAAAATTAAATCAGGTCAGTGGATTGTTAAAGGTCATTGAGTCAAGCGGTCAGATTCAGTGTGTAGTAGGGACTACAGTAGCAGAGGTATATGCAGATTTTCTGGAAATTTCGGGAATTAAAAATGGAGGAGAGATCGATCCGGAACCGGCAGGAGAGAAAATAGAAGAGAAAAAGCAAAATTTACTGACAAAAGGATTAAATACGCTGGCTTCCTGCGTAACTCCTGGACTATACGCCATCGTAGCAGGCGGTATGATTAAGGGAATTATTGCGCTTTTGACTGCAATCGGACTGGTTTCTTCTGAATCCGATATAATTACTGTTCTGAATGCAGTAGGAGACGCGCCATTTTACTTTATGCCGTTTATTATCGGATATGCAGCAGCGAAGCGGTTTAAAGTAAAAGAAATTTTCGGAATTATGACAGCAGGAATTTTAATGTATTCTACATTTTTATCCCCTGCAGAGGGGATTACCGGCTATCAGTTCGGACTATTTACCATTCCGGCTTATAACTATAAAGGATCCATTTTTCCTGTAATTTTATCCGTTTGGATTTTTTCTGTAATTTACCATGTAATTGATAAGCATATGCCTAAAAATCTGCGGATTGTGTTTTCAGGAGCATTATCATTTTTAATTGCAGCGCCGTTGTTTTTAGGATTTGCAGCGCCTCTTGGAAACTGGATTGCAAAAGGCATGACAGGAGGATTTTCCTGGCTGTTTACCCATACAGGCCCATTGGCGGGCGCCTTGTTCTGCGGAATTATTCCTTTGACCATTATTTTCGGAATTAAAGGCTGGTCTGCTGTGGAACTTCAGAATTTGTCGACACTAGGCTATGACTATATGCTTCCAAACTTTTTCTATTCCAATCTGGCAGTTTCCGGTGCGGTACTTGCTTATGCATTGAAAATGAAATCGGGAGAGAGAAAGTCAGCAGCGGTTTCTACAGGATTGGTCTGCATTCTGGGCATTACAGAACCGGCATTATACGGCATTGCCCTGCCGGAGAAAAAACCTTTATTTGCAGCTATGGCGGGAGGAGCCATTGCCGGAGCGGCGGCAGTGATGCTAGGAGTTGTTACGTATGCATTTTCTATGCCTGGAATTACCAGTCTTGCTACTTATATGGATTCTGGAAACAATTTCTGGATGTTGCTAATTGTAATGGCGATTGCCTGGGGAACATCCTTTGCAATTTCCTTTGTACTGACCAAAAAAGAAAATTAGGAGGGCATTATGAGAACAGGATTTCCAAAAGATTTTTTATGGGGAGGAGCCATTGCCGCATCGCAGGCAGACGGTGCTTATAATCAGGGAGGAAAGGGATTAGATACCCAGGATTTGCGATATTTTGATGCGGCATGGACAAAAGAAGAGCGGGCCATGTATCAAAACCGGCGTATGAATGACGCAAAGTTTCAGAAAGCGTTAACGGATCTGGATCTTGTCCATTATCCATTTCGGTGGGGAATTGATTTTTATCACACATACAAAGAGGATATCCGCTTATTCCATGAGCTTGGAATCAAGGTATTAAGAACTTCTATTAACTGGGCAAGAATTTATCCAAATGGAGATGATGAGACTCCGAATGAGGAGGGAATTCAGTTTTACAAAGACTTGTTTGGAGAGTGTAAAAAGTACGGAATCAAAGTATTCGCTACCATTCTTCACTACAATATTCCGGTTCATCTTGTACTGGAATATGGCGGATGGAAAAATAGAAAAACGGTAGATTTTTATGTAAGATATGCCAAAACCTTATTTGAAAATCTGGGAGATCTGGTAGACTACTGGCTTCCATTTAACGAATTTAATGCAGGACGGTTTAATCCATATAATGGAGTGTGCCTGGTAGAAGATCAGGAAGAAAATTATGTAAATGCAATTTTCCAATGCCTGCACCATCAGTTTATTGCCAATGCTTTAACCGTAAAGCTGGGACATGAAATGCTTCCAGGTTCTATGATAGGAGGTATGATTGCCAGATTTACTACGTATCCGGCAACTTGTCATCCAGATGACGTGATGCAGATGATTTTGGATGATCAGTATTCCAACTGGTTTTATCTGGATGTAATGGCGAGAGGAAGTTATCCTGCCTATATGGATCGGTACTTTGAAAAGGAGAACATCCAGATTCAGAAAGAGCAGGGAGATGATGAACTTCTAAAAGAAAATACCATAGATTTTACTGCATTTTCTTACTACTTTTCCCAGGTTTCCACAACAAAACAGGGATGGGAAAAGACCAGCGGCAATTTGATTATGGCAAACAAAAATCCTTATTTAGAGACCAGTGAATGGGGATGGCAGAAAGATCCGACGGGGCTTAGGATTACGTTGAATCAGATCTATGACCGTTACCAGCTTCCCGTATTTGTGGCAGAAAATGGTCTGGGTGCAAAAGATGTGTTAGAAGAGGATGGTTCTATCCATGACCCATATCGAATCGAGTATCTGAAAGCCCATATCCAGCAGATGAAAGAGGCAGTCATTGACGGCGTGGATTTAATCGGCTATACTATGTGGGGATTCATTGACATTGTTTCCTGCGGTCCAATGGAAATGAGCAAACGGTACGGCGTCATCTATGTAGACCAGGACGATGAAGGAAAAGGAAGCAGGAAACGGTTGAAAAAAGACTCCTTTTACTGGTATCAGAAATGCATGGAAAGCAACGGGGAAGAACTGTCATAGAGATGGGGAAAATCTGGTATAGAGAGAAGACGAAATCATGGAAAAAGCACAAATAAACGAGTTTATCGAGCAGCATAAGCAAGAAGCCGTCGCGCTTCTGGAAGAATTGGGAAAGATTCCGGCGCCCAGTCATAAGGAAGGAAAAAGAGCAGCCTTTTGTAAAAAGTGGTTTGAGCAAACAGGCTGTAATGAAGTCTGGATTGATGAAGCACAAAATGTTATCTGCAAATTTAACTGCGATAAGTATGAGGACATCGTTGTACTGATGGCTCACACCGACGTGGTATTTGATGATTTGGAAGAACTTCCCATGACGAGAAAGGGAAACATTTTATCAGCTCCTGGAATTGGAGACGACACCGCAAATCTGGTAAACTTAATGATGGGTGCAAAGTTTCTGGTTCATCATTCGCACCAGCTGAAAACAGGGATTATGATAGTGGCAAATTCCTGTGAGGAAGGACTGGGAAATTTAAAGGGATGCAAAGAGATTTTTAATAATTACGGAAACCGGATTCGGGCGTTTTATTCTTTTGACTGTTATCTGTCTGTCTGCACCAGCATACCCGTAGGTTCCCATCGGTACCGGATTCAGATCCAGACCGAAGGCGGCCATTCTTACCAGGATTTTGGCAGGGATAATGCCATTCATATTGCGGCCCAGATTATCAATGAGTTGTATCAGATCGAACTGCCTGCAGGGGAAATTACTACTTACAATGTGGGAAAGATAACGGGAGGAACTACGGTCAATTCCATTCCCCAGGAGGCGGTGCTGCTTTATGAATACCGTTCCTGCAGTGAAAAGTGCTTAAAGGAAATGGAACAAAAGTTTCAGCAGGTCATTGAAAAATTCCGAAGGCAGGGAAAAAAGGTCAATGTGGAGATTTTAGGAATCCGGCCAGGAGCCGGAGAGTTTGACCGGACAGAACTGGAAAACTGGACGAAACAGAATGTGGCCTGTATTCAGGAGTTCTACGATGGAGAAATGGATTTTGCCCCTCATTCGACCGACGCAAACATCCCCCTTTCAATGGGAATGCTTGCCAATACCATCGGTACGATAAGAGGCGGCAAAGCCCATACCAGAGAAGAGTGGGTGGATTTGGATTCTATTCCTGCTGGAATGGGAATTGTACTCAGCATTTTAAGTCAATATATGTAAGGATGAGAGGGATGCGGTTTGGCATCCCTCTATTACGTTGAATTTTATAATGCCTAAAAGCGATGTGAAGCTAATTCTTTTGAGAATCCAATGCTAATCCAATCAATCGATCCGTCTGATCTGCCATAAACAGAGGAATATTCAGCACATCATCATCTAGTTTCAGATTATCCAGAGAGAACCTGATGCGGAGTTTAACCTTGTCAGAAAACAGCTCCTTGAATTTTTTAAGGCTCTTGCTGGATATATTGGCTTCGGATTTGACCTCAACAGGGAAAATATCATTCTCACGCTGGATTAGAAAATCTACCTCGTAAGGAGGATTACTTTGTGTCCAGTAGCGGGGAACTACTTCAAACTGTGTGATTAACGTCTGCAGTACAAAGTTTTCAGTCAGTGCGCCTTTGAATTCTGTAAACAGGCGATTGCCTTCTCCAAAAGCTGTAGGAGTCAACTGTGCCAGGCGGCGAAGCAGGCCAACGTCGACCAGATAAATCTTAAATGCAGATAAGTCATCATAAGCGGCCATCGGAAGGCCTGGAGCAGAACTGCGGTAGATTTTATGCACCAGTCGGGCGTCTACCAGCCATTGCAGAGCGTCCTCATATTCACGGGCTCGTGCCCCTTCTTTGACAACTTTATAGATAAATTTTTTATTTTCCCGTGCCAACTGGGAAGGGATGGATTTCCAGACCATAGATATTTTTGGAAACTCTCTGACATCGGGATGCTTTGCAAAGTCCCGTTCATAAGCATCGATAATACCGGATAAGGCTTCCTGCATAGCAGAAATATCGCGGGCTTCCGTCCACATCAGTACAGATTCTGGCATACCGCCAGTGATATAGTACATTTTTAATTTTTCATACAGAGGATTGAAAAATGCATCGGGAATTGGTTCAATCGTGTCTGTACTTTCCAGATAAGCAGCAAGATTTTCATCACCGTTAGCAATCAGAAATTCTGAAAAGGTCATAGGATCAATCTGCATGAAGTTGACTTTACCGACCGGGAAAGAGGAAGGCTTTGCCAGAGCAATGCCCAGCAGGGAACCGGCACAGGCAATATGATACTGCGGAGCATTTTCGCAGAAATACTTCATGGAGTTGATAACCTTTGGGCAGTCCTGTACCTCGTCAAAGATAATGAGGGTTTTTTCCGGCACAATTTTCTGAGCGCTGGCCAGCATAAGATTTTGTAAGATACGATTTACGTCCTTGGTTGTCTCAAAGAACTGTTTGTATTCTTCGTTTTCATCGTAGACATATAAAAAATTTTCGATGTCCTCACCGCACTCCAACAAAAAACGCAGCAGTGTCCGATCTGCCATCTGACGGAAACCGCAACGGTCGAACCAGTCCTGCGCAAGCATTCTTTCGTCCGACCCGTTGGTGTAGGTACCGTCAATCAGATCGCCGATGAAACTCGCCAATAATTCAGAAACGGTCAATCCGCAGCCGGCTGCTTTTTGTAAAATGCGATCGCAGTCTGCATCCGACAATTTCAAAATGAGCGTCCGGTCTTTGATGGTTTCGATTTCTTTTTTCTGACTTTCGTACATGATACACCTCACCTTTTTGTTCGTGCGCTGCGTGCGCCAAGCCGGGGATTGAAGGGGGTGCAACCCCCTCACAAGCTCTAAAGTGGTAACACTTTAGGTAGCTTGCAATATATCTCCCACACTCTCATTATACATGGTGGTAGCACTGCTGTCAAGTGTGGGAGAGAAGGCTTGCGGTAGCAAGCCTCAGCAATGTAAATGGAGAAAATCGCGTGTCAAGGGCTTGCTTTTTTCGCCCCGTTCGAGCCGTCTGCGCAGCAGATCGGCGTGCAAAGGGTAGAAAAAAAGTGGTTCGCATGAACCACTCTTGACGCTATCTCTCCTATACTCTAAATCATAAAATAACGGGATGAGTTTAGACTCATCCCGTTATTTTTATCCTCGGAACCATTTACTAAACCAACTCCGTTTTCTCCCTGGAGCCGGTTCATGATTATCCTACCGTATCTGTATATCCCGAGGAAATGAAAAACGAATCAATAACTGTTACGCCATCACTTGCATAAACCGGAATTTCATGATCATGTGGAACATAATCAGGTATATTTTGCGGAAGATCAGATACTTTAATATATCCTTCTGTCCCATTTTTACCGATAGCGGAAATCATATCTACATCTTCATGCAAATACTTTACAACCAGTGCCTCACCATAAGTTTCGCCAGCTGCATTGGTATGTATCTGTTTTTCTTCAGTAGATAAATCTACACCGCCATTAGCTCGAACTGCCATATAATAATCTACGCTCTCCAGTTCAAGGGTTTTCATTTCCCCATCACTTCCCTTATACCACGTAGTACCATGAGCGGTATACGTTCCTTTTCCACTTGCTCCGCCTGTAGTTGCAGTAATACCCGTGCTTAACGCACCATTTGCTACAGGTCCACTAAAAGCGGCTAATGCAATACCGCGATAAAGTTCCGCAGAAGCTTTCACATATCCTGCTGGCACTTTTGTACTATCTGTAGTCAGAATTGTTGCTGTAGAAGATACCATTCCTTTTGATGCAGTTATAGAAGTTCTCCCATGATATTTAATATTACTCATACCTGTTACAGTCGATGTCCAAGGAGAATAACTGACTGCTACGGCGGCCACAACACAGATAGATCCGCATAATAGTATCGATACTAAACGCTTTACAATCTTATTTTGAAATTTCATTTTGAACTCCCTTCTATTGACTTCATGTCAATAATTAACATATCCACTTACTGAAACACTATTTGAGGAATTATTCCTTACTGCAAAAACATAATTACCGCGGGTATCAACCTTAATGGTCTTATCAAAGGTTCCATTATTCACAGTTAGGTAGTGAAATTTACCTTTGCTATCAACCAAACCAAAATCTACGCTTGCCGAAAATGGAGAGTATGTAGCTTTAATCGTTACCGTTTCTCCAGCTTCCAACGGGAAACTCTTATCTGCCCGCAAGATAGATTTAGCAGGAACCGTCATATTAAAGGAGCCCGAAGCACGTTCAAGGCTCAGTTCAATTACACGATCTCGATGCTCAAAGTTTTTCGGTGCAATATCAGCCGCATTCGCTGACATACTCACCCCGCTAACGATAAGCACTCCTGCCAAAATAGAGCCGAAAATTTTCTTAACTCTCATTGCTACCACTTCCTTTCGCAATTACTTACCAATCTACCGAAAAATCACCAGAAAATACGACATCATCTTCTTCTGTTTCCATTTCGGAAATTGGAACTTCATTTTGTGGCTCATGAGTGTTATGTAAATGTAGCAGCATAGCACCCACCACAATCAACAATATAACTACAACGCAAGCTATTAGTCCCACCCGTAAATGGTTTGACGATTTTTCTTTTGCTTCATCTTCCGGTTCAGAAACTTTTTGCACATCTTCTGCTTCTTTATCCGATAGCAAATAATCCATGGATACATGATACAACTCACTCAATGCTTTCAGCTTCTCCCGAGAGGGAACGGCTAACCCTACTTCCCACCTTGATATAGCCTGACGAGATACATTGATCTCCTCAGCCAGCTGAAGCTGAGATAAACCTTTCTCCTTTCTCAAGCGAACTAACTTCTCTGCTGTAGTCATTTATTATACCTCTATATTACCCACATATTCGACTAAAATAAACCAATCTACGATTGCATTTGAGCAATTATAGATTGCATCTCATGCAATTCTCTAAATTTCACCTATTATAATACAATCTCCATTAAAATATGTAAATATCAACCACTCTAAATGTCCAAAACACATACAGCAAAAGCCCTGGCGTTTTGTGCTACACCAAGGCTTATTATCATTGCTTACAGCCATTATCTCCGAAAGATCCGATTGAACCAGCGCCGCTTATTCGGTGCTGCCTGCTCCTCAGGCACGCTGGCAGCTACACGATCTTCCCCATCGGAAAGCTGCTGCTGGATTGTCCCAGCGTGGAGGGCCTGCGCCGCACGCGCAGTTTCCTGCGCTGCCAACAATGCAGTGCTGCACTCAGCCAACCTCGCGTTTAACTCTCTGATCTGCACGTCTTTCACTGCCAGCTGTGCTTGCAGCGTATCAACAGTAGTCTGTAAAACGCCAACTAAATCGCAAACTTCATGGTTTGCGGTTTGCGATTGGTTGGCGTTTGCGGTTTGCGATTCGGTTTGCGATTGCTCGTCGCTAACCGAATTTTCAGTCACTATTTCTTGCTGTCTTTTTTTCTGAAAAGCCATTTTTATTAACTTTTCTTGTTGGTTTTCGATCGCAAACTGGTTTCCGTTTTTTCGCAAACTTGATCGCAAACCAAGGTTTGCGATTTGCTTACTTACAGCAGTCTTTGATACGCCCAATTCGTCCGCAATTTCCTTGATCGTTTTGGCCATCTGGCACACTCTCCTTAAAACAGATCGCTATGCGAACCAGTTCTAATCAGCTTCAAGATCAGAGCGTCGCGCTCAATCTTATACACCAACAGCCAATCCGGCTGAATATGACACTCTCTCATGTCTTTGTAATTTCTCGAATTAGTCAGCGCATGATCTCGGTAGACAGGCGGCAAAGTCTTCTCCTCGCACAGCAATTCCACGACAGCACTCAGCTTTTGCGGGTCGCAGCCACGCTTCACCGCCAGCTTATAGTCTTTCTTGAATTGTCCCGTAAACTCCGGTTTAAGCATTAAGGGCCTCCATCATGTCTGCCACACTGTCGAACGGGCCGTGCATATCTTCGTCATTCTCCGCTGCTTTCATCGCTGCATAAGTGGTTTCGTTCGGCTCGTCCAGACGAACTTCAAACGGCAATCCATGATAGCGCAGTGCCTGACGGTAAAAAATGCCCGTAGCGGTGCTCAAATCCATGCCCAACGACTGAAACAAATCTGCCGCCTGCTTCTTCAGCTCCGGTTCAATACGAAGCGTCATATTACCCTTAGTTGCCATATAAAAGCACTCCCCTCAAAGCATATTACTGATATTCTACATCCATATTATATGCTCTATTTATTTGCGTTGCAAGCGCAATGCAAATAAAATTTGCTTGTGATTATTACTCTAACAATCTGGCAACATCTCGTTTAGCATACACCACACGAGCGATTGTCACCAACTTCTTTTCCTCGTCCACCCAATAGAGCATTAAAAAGTTCTGCACTAAGATTTTTCGATACTCACGCTTCAACGGGCGGATTGGTTGATACGCCGGAAGCGCATACGGAAATGTAAGTATGCTTTCCGCAGCGTTCACCAGTTCCATAGCCAAACGATCTGCCGCAGCAGGATTTTGCAGCTCTCCACTGATATAGCGCACGATTTCAACCATATCTCGCTGGGCAACAGGTAGGTACTCCAGTTTATACACCCTGCTCCCCTCCAATAGCGGCTTTCATCGCTTTCAATACATCTTTGGAGGAATAACGCTGATCTGTCAGCTCGGCCTCTCGCTCGGCCTCTTGCAGCTTGAAGTAAACCTCGCTTTCAAATTGCAAGTTTTCAAACGCTTCCATGCTCAAAACGACCATATCACCATACCCATTTTTGGTTAAAAACACAGGCTGAGCCGTTTCATGCACTGTTTTGGAAATGTCCGCAAAGTTATTTCGCAAATCCGATACAGGTCTAATCATATTCATACCATCAACCTCCTTACTATTATTTTAGCGTAATCATGCTAAAATATCAACATCATTTATTTTCTGTTTTGGGCGGAAACAAAGCGTTAACGCAATCGGTCGCTAAATAATTCATGTACTCATCGTCCGGCATAACGTTGATCCGGCGAATACCATTCGCCGCACACCCAACCAGCAGCCCGGCATCGACCTCACTTTCCGCAAAAACCATGTGTTTTGCCTGCTCCTGCACCTGCTCTTTTCTGGTCTTTCCATGCAAGAACACTTCATAGGCTTCTTCTTCCGAAAGCCCGCGTTCCTTCGCAATCGCAGTCACCGCAGCCACAATCTCAGCTGCCTTACGCTGGCTCTCATCACCAGACAGCTGAACCATCTTCTCTTTGTTCGTATATTCGCGTAAATTCATTAAACCGGCCTCTTCCCACCAACGATATACTGTCTTTTTACTCAATCCAGTTTCTCTGATACACTCCGCTTTCGTCCCCTCTGAGTGCTCAGAACGCCACTCAGCTACCACAGATAGCTTGTCCGGCCTACCATTACCGTCCGTCCATTTACGCCCCTGTCGGCGCATACGAATATCTCGAATTGCTCTTGCTTCCTCCAGATGATCAGATTGCTTCTGACCATTCCTCCTGTTCTTCTCAATCTGAATACCGGTACGCCACACAATCGTATCAATCGGATATGTAGCATAGCTATCCGTATAAGCCTCCAGAGCGTGCATAACATCGTCCTCAGTGAACTCATCACCTTTTGTATTCATGAATGGAATAAGGCCGTATGCGTCCTCCTCGAGCGTTTCTCGGGGTACTCCACACTTCTGCGCATATGTCGCAAGAGTCATAATACACCAATATCTGTGTCCCTGTTCGGCACCCTCTTTTAACTTCCTAATCCACCAGTCATAAACTGCTTTCTTACAAGTCCATGTATTCCTCGGTCGCTTCTCCACAATACGCCGCTGATACCACTCTGGATACTTCTTCTTCGCATCTTCGAGCCGTAAATCAGACTTATAAACAAAGCTCACAGCACGATGATCCTCTGGCACAAACTTATTCAAATACTCTACTGTGACCTTTTCACCGACCGAAAAGGCACGGCAGCGACCACCATCTTTCGTAATCGTACCAACCACACGAAAACCCTGAAACAAACTCTCATACTGCACCTTATCATGCAGCGAGGACGCGCCCTGTGTCCATGCCTGCCAAGTCAGCCGCCTTTTCAGCTTCTCCAACTCCTCAGCAATGTTCTTAAACATCGGAATAGGCTGCTTAAAGACATAATAAATATGGATACCTGAGCCGGAAGATACCAAATACGTAGGCCGCGGCAGACCCCAAACAAACTGCAACATCTCATGACCACGGTTGATCTGCTCCATAAAAAAATCCCAATGCTTCCGCTCCGTCATACCATCAAGATCAATAGCCAACGCATACATAAACCGAGCATTGGAGGACTTCCGACTCTTACCTGCATAACTGATCGGGCTCATAAGACAGAAATCATTTGACCCAACCATATCCGCAATCGTATCAAGATCATCAGTAATCGTCATACGCTTTGCACGCTTGCTGCCTTTCTCAATAGCAATCGCTATACCATTATATTTCCCGTCCTCATACTCACCGCGCTCCTCAAAAGAGCCCTCCGGAAAGATGTCCCGATAAAAATCCATATAGTGAACTTCCTCAAACAGCGCTTTCAAAGCACCTAAAATATCATACATCCCCATGCACCTCCAGCCCCCTATCAGGGCGTTATATTATCAATATATTTTTTCCACCTATTTCCCGACAAAAAAATCGGTCGCTTTTCGACCGTATTTGCTTGTCCATATTTTACAGCAACGGCACGAGGGTGTCAATCCCTCATGCCGTGTTTCTCTTTAATTTCTTGGAGCTGCACTCGGATACTCTTTTTTCTCTCTACTACTGCTTTAGGTTGTGCCTTTAATGTCCTATTGCACGCCTGTACCGTTGCACCTAACGCGGTCACAGCATTTATTATCCGCTGCCACCGCTCCCACGTTAACCCTTTTACTCGTCCAAAAAACGATTTCTTCGTTTGAATATCTTGAGTTTCCTCAGTTACTCCCATACATTTCTCCATGAGAGTGTTTACTACGCCTATTAGCAGTTTCTTTTGTTTCTGTAACCTCTCTGTTTCTTTCTTAAAGTTCGAGATCATCTCTCCGGTGTCGGCGCATACTTGCTTCAGCTGCTCGTTTTGCTTCTTTAGCTCTGCATTCTCTTTCTGTATCTCCTGCACTTCGTCGGTTTCGTTCAGCTGCGCGTTCTTGTCTGCCAGCTTCTGCATTTCCGACTTGAGCAGCGATATTTGCGATGAAAGCTCCGATATTGTCTGCTTCTGCTGTTCGATTGTCTGTCTTTGCTCCTCGATCAGCTGCGAGCTGCTCTCTTGCACGCTGCGCTGTTTGCTGACTTCGTGCATTGCCCTCAAACTCATGTTCCAAGTTCTCCTTTCCAAAGTCCATGTTATAATACTTCTCCAGCTTGTTATTGCGGATTTTGCACTGCTTTTCGCCCTGCTCTTGCCGTTTTAAGTCTGTAAAGGTAATATATTTGTGGCTGTCCTGCCAGTCTACGCCGTATCCTCGCTCATTCATACGCTGCACAAAGTCTGTACGGTTGGTGGCCTGTTCTCGGCAGTCCAATATCGCCAGCGCAATATCTTGCACATAGCTCTTTACCTCGCCCTGCTCGGCCTTTTTGAGCAACTGATAGGTGTCCTTGCTGAACGCTACCGTTTCCTCTCGCTCCTGTCCGTCAAAGGTCTTTCCCTTTTCGGTAATATGCAGCCCGTATTTCGCGCAAAGCTGGTCGGAATAATCTTTCATGGCCTGCAGCTCTGCCTTGCTCTGCTGGAGCTTGTGGCCGTCTACATAGCTCACGCTGTTCACCACAAAGTGCGTGTGGATATGCTCCTTGTCCTCATGGGTAGCAATCAACACCTCAAAGTCCTGCCACTCCGGTCGTGAGGCTGCCAGCTGGCACGCGATCTGGTGCGCCTGCGCCGGATTTATCTTCTCGCCTGGTGCAAAGCTCTGAACAAAATGCTTGTAGGTTCGCCCTCCGTCCTTATCCCACAATAATTTCGTAACTCTCATTTCATCTTTAACTGTATCAGGAACGCAATTCAAGCCACTCAGCAACTTTTGTTCCGTTTTTTCCTCTTGCATTACATAATCGAGTACTGTGTTTATCCCAGCTTTTGAAGATACTGCCTTAATGACTGCCATACCATTTTCACCTCGTCTAATACCGTCGGCAATTCTTTTTTGTAATCAATATAGCCGCGTTCATTAAGTCTTTTGGCGATTTGGTTGAGGTTTGCACCCTGTCGTTTCAGTTCCGGCACGATCTCTTTGATACCATCCGTATTTACAATCTCCTTACCCAGCACGCAGGATAAAATGTACTGCTGTTGGTTCATGCCGCTTTCAGAAATTTTCTGTTGCAGCAGCTCCCATTCCTCCTCACTAACTCGGAACGAGAGCTGCTTCGGTCTACTCTTATTTGCCATGACCGCCGTTATTCTCCCTTAAATTTTCTCAGTGCCTCTACATAATCTCGGATTGCTTCTACTTCTTCGGCCATACTCAACTTGCTCAGCTTCCAATCGTCCAGCCAATACTGTAATTCGTCTTCAAAATCGAATGTGTCACCTGGCTCCATTTCGTATTCTTCACGCTGCTCCTCAAACTCCTCTGGGTGCGATTTGTATTCTTCGTTCTCCTCATAGAGTTCGATAAAATTTTCGAGATCTGCGTTCTGCTCCAGCAAATGCCACAGCAGCGTTCTCTTATCATCACGCTCAAAACCGCAGCGGTTGAACCAGTCCTCGGCAAGATAGCGTTCGTCCGAACCATTGGTGAAAGTGCCATCGACCAGATCACCGATGAAGCTCTCCAACAACTCAGAAACCGTCATGCTGTGACTGGCCGCTTTTTGCAAAATGCGGTCGCAATCAGCATCGGATAATTTCAAAACGAGTGTCCGATCTTTGATGGTTTCGATTTCTTTTTTCCGATCTTCGTACAACATGGGAAACCTCTCTTTCTTTCGTTCGCGGCGTTCTCCAAGCAGGGGATTGAAGGGGGTGCAACCCCCTCACAAGCTCTAAAGTGGTAACACTTTAGG
>OKTF01000147.1_pt1 | contig 56932 bp, 44 predicted proteins | sample 1606461 | NCBI WGS metagenome assembly OKTF01 (sample SAMEA3879599, study PRJEB24766) | human gut metagenome | biome: human-associated habitat; feature: feces | place: USA | collected 1985/1987 | reverse complement strand
ATCATCTCGCTGTTCATATCAGAGGTGTCTATTCCCTCTTTTTCAAAAATCACGGAAATCCCCCAGCTTTTCAAGAGCCTCACATGATGGATACAATCCAGTGTGTTACGGACGAACCGGGAAACCGATAATGACAAAACCGCTTCCCTATTTTTATTAGGAAAGCGGTTTTTGCCTTTTTGCCCTTTTGAGGTTGGACATCCACGGTGGGGGCGGTTTTGAAAAATCGGCCCTAAAAAGGCCCGGAAACCCATATGAATACTGAAAAATTGTTGTCCGCTGGGCTAATACCGTTTGGAAAGAATTTATTAACCTAAAATCAAAAGAAATACTCAGCAAAATGAGAATTCTCGGTTTAGAATAGATACATTTGATTGTTTTTACAACACGTTTTTCTGTTTTTTGCTTTTTGATGTCCCATTTCTATAAAAAAAGATAAACCTCAAAAATGCCTTGAACGCTGGGTTTTAACATAGAAAAAGAGGCCGGAATCTGGATTGCCTCATTTTTGAGTTCCAAATTTCGGCCTCTGTTCACAAATCTATAAAGACAGTTTAAATACTGAAGCCAGAGAATAGAAAAGGTCAGAATTAGATTTGTTTTTTAGTCACAGCTTCCAACTGTTGTTTAGTCCTTCTCAAAAAAGTGGTCCCCTGGGCAATCTCATGCCCAGGGGACCCTCTATCTATCAAAAGAAAAGACGTAATTAAATCTTATTTCGCCGTATAGACAAACCCTGTTTCAAAGTTCCTTTGGAGGATAAAGAACAAGGCCAGGGTTGGAATCGACGCTACCGCACATCCCAGCATCAGCGCTGGAAGATGCTGCTGCCCCATTTGAGCCAATGCCGACATTACCGGCCTGACATCAAAGGATTTGGTAAAGGTCAACCCAAACATCAGATCATTCCACGACCAGGCGAATTGGGTTAAAAACACCACGGACACCGGCGCCGTCGCCATCGGCAACATAATCCTTAAAAGGATTCCTAAGTCGCTGGCACCGTCAATCTTCGCGGACTCGCAGATTTCCGCCGGAATATCAATAAAGAAGTTCCGGAATACAAACAATGCGAAAGGTACGCAAACCGCGATGTAAAACAACGCCATACCCAGCTTGGTGTCAAACAAGCCCAGAGAACTATAGCCCTTATATACCGGAATCAAATAGATCTGCAATGGAAAAATTGTTCCGCTGTAAATAAATAAAAACCAAAACATACGGAATTTAATTTGCAGATGAGCAATGGCATAGGCCGCGAGAAGGGCAATGGCCACACAGAAAAACGCCGCGCAAAAAGAGTACAGCAGGCTGTTAAGCATCCCTGTCAGCAGGTCGGCGTTATCCTGTACGTATTGAAAGTTATCTAACAAAAAATTAGCTTTTGGCCAGTCCCAGAAATTGCTCAAGGCATAATCCTGTTTGGACTTAAAGCTGGTAAATACCGCAAAGATCAAGGGAAATACCCAGACAACTGTCAACAGCGCGAGGATGACGTTAATGACAATTTTTGCGGTTTTGCTTCTCTTTTTCATTTAGTCAATCCTCCTTTTGAAAGGTATTTCTTATATTGAAGTACGCCACAATCAAAATAATCACTGTGAGCACAACAGCCACCGCTGCACCGGAGCCCATTTTGTTCCGGACAAAGGACTCCAAATACATGGTCAGTGCCAGAGTTTCAGACGTACGGTACGGCCCGCCCTGAGTCATCACCCAAATAGAATCAAAAACCTTCAGGGAATTTACCAGGGACATGAGCATCACGACCACGGTGGTTGATTTCAGCAAGGGCAGAACCACTTTAACATACATCTGGATTGGACTTGCTCCTTCAATTCTAGCGGCCTCAATGGGTGAAGAATCAATATTGTGCAGGCCGACAATAAAGAGCACCAAATTTAAGCCGATTCCTTGCCAGGTGCTGGAGAGAATCATAATAAAGGTGTTGACATAGGGGATCGCCAGCCAGTTGCACACCATATCTTCCAATCCAAGATAGCCGAAAATCTGAGGAAGTCCATAAATAGAAAGCATTGCGCTGATAATCAGCCCGCCTATAGTCAACGAGATCGCGTTCGGAAAATAAAACGCATTTTTAAAAAAGGATGGGGCTGAACTTTTTGTAATTAAAATCGCCAATATCAGGGGAATCGCGACCAGAATAATCAGGCCGCTCAAAGCCCAAATGACGGTGTTCATAGTCGAAATCCAAAAATTAGAGTCTGTGAACAGCTCAACATAATTGTCAAATCCAATGAAAACCGGGTCTGAAAAGCCGTCGGAATCGTAAAAGCTTAGATAAAGAGTGTAAAAAATAGAAGTGATAAAAAACGCTCCGATTAGCACAACGGCCGGCAGCAGATAAAGATAATTCTTTAGGGTTCTTGCCGTTTTCATTCATACCAACCTTTCGATAGATAGAGGATTGATTTTCGCTTAATGTTTTTGTGTTTCTCTGCCGCTGGATCTTCCGGCGGCAGAGAAACAGGAGAAGCTATCAGTCGAAAAATATCTTAGTTGCCGAACACCTCGTCAGCCTTGGCTTGAATATTGTTCACAGTATCCTCAACTGAGGCGCCAGCGAACATCATTTTGGAAAATTCATCCACTGCCAGGTCACGAAGCTCAGAAGGTGTATTTTCGTTATAGCGCAGAAGCAGCTGAACGTTATCCGTATCGCCGCTGAAATCAACAATCTGCTTCAGGGTGGGATCTTCCACATTCACTTTGCTGGTATTGGCAATGCCGATTCCATCGCACATAACCTGCTGAGTGCTCTCTGCAAAGAAATTCTTCACTGCAGTTTTGGCCGCTTCCTTATCATCGCTGTTGGAAGCTACGCACAAAGGAGAAGCCTCGTAGAAGATGACTCCCTTGCCGCCGTTTGCGGAAGGCATAACAAAGGTGCTGAAATCCTCACCGGAAACCGCGCCATAGTCATCGGTCAGATAGGGCAGGACGATATTGGGCTCGATCATCATTGCTACATCGCCTGTTGCAAAGGACTTATACATATCGGTCCATGTGATAGCGTCGGCAAAATAGCCATTGTCAATCATCATTTTCCAGGTTTCCATAGCGTTGACGATTCCCTCGTCAGTATACTTGATCGTACCGTCGCACACATCCAGATAGTCCTGAGGATCATAGGCCGCCACGATCTGCTGGAACCAAATAAAGCTTGCCCAGCTGTCGTCTTTCAGGCCGATGGGGGTAATTCCTTTTTCTTTCAGCTTCGCGCACACATCCAGGAATTCATCGAAAGTGGTTGGAACCTCCACGCCCGCTTCCTCAAAGCAGTTGATGTTGTAGAAAACCGGATTGTACAGAATGCTGTACGGTGCGGCGTAAACTTTTCCATCCACGGTAAACGCGTCTTTAATACCTTCCGGAACACCCGCAGAAACAAAGTCGCTGTCCCAAAGGTCAGTCAAATCTTCTACCAACCCATTTTTCACTAAGGTCTCCAGCTTTTCTCCGCTCCACCAGGTAAACATGCCGGGCGCGGAAGCCTCCTTGATGCTCTGCTGAACCGCCGTAGTGTAAGCCGCTTCATCCGGGTAAGACACGATCTCTACGTCAACGCCGGAATTATCCTTCATAGCGGCAGAAAACTCCTCCAGTACGGAGTTATTTGTATTCATCAGCTTGTCGTTCCAAAATTCGGTGCTTCCTCCGGTCTGGCCCTCCCCGCTGCTCTGAGCGGCAGAAGAATCGCCAGCCGCGCTGGACTCTCCCTGGGAACTGCTTGCAGGACTGCTGCAGGACGCCAGGGATACGATCATGGCGGCGCTTAAGATTCCCGCCAAAAGTTTTCTGGTAATTTTCATAGAAAAAGTCCTCCTTTACTTTTTCCGCGCGAGCTTTTGCTTCTGCGCCTTTTTCTAATCTTTTCTGACTCACTCCCCTGTGAGAGGCTGAAAACGGAACTCTCCTCCTTCCTCGCATTTTCCTATTAAAATCCGTCTACGAAACGATCTACTACTAATTGACGGAATTCAGGTGACAGAGTAATAAAGTAAGCGGTAAATCCAGTAACTCGTACAACTAAATCCGGATACAGATCGGGATTCTCGTTGGCGGCCATCAGCTTATCATGATCCAAAATATTCACATTGATCAGTGTACCGCCTAAATCAAAATGAGTATTCATCAGTTGGATATACTTTTCAATGCCGCCCTCCTGGACGCCCAGCTTAGGATCCATTTCCAGCTGCAAGGGACAGGTATTTCCATAGCCGGTTTGGATTCTGGCAATTCCGGTGGCCATTCCGGTAGCGGCACCGTCTCTGCGGAAGCCGGGATTCGGATTCGCCCCATGGGTGATAGGTGTTCCGGCGAATCTGCCGTCGGGAGTGGCACCTACCTGCTTGCCCATGACGATCGTATTAGACCAGCTGAACCAGCCGGGCACTAAGCATCTGCCCTCCGGCATCGGCTGATTTACCACATAATCCGCGAACAAACGGCTCAGGTAATCGGCCCATTTGTCGCCCAGAGAATTCCCCTGACAGTAACGCTCGGAGCTCTTGAGCATCAGACGGATGCGTTCTCCCTTAACACCCTCGAAATTGCTTTTCAAAACCTGATCCAGCTCTTCCCAGGTCAGACGCTTTTCCTTGATAACCCTCTGCTCGATAGCGGCCAAGGAGTCCGCCACGGTGGCAAGCCCGGCGCCGTCCAGGCAAAGAGTCTGAATTTCCGCGCATACGGTGATATCGGTACCGGTTTCAATGGTATTGTGCATCATCAGGTTCATTACCAGCTCGGGCGTGACATACTGCTGCTTGGCCATATGGATATTCAGACCCTCGGCAATTACCTCTACTGCCCGCTTTAAATGGCGCTTAAAGATTGATAGCAGCCGCTCCATGCTGGGGGCCTCTTCATCCTTATGGTCCATCATCTCCCGGAAAGAAAGATCGTACACTTTAGCAACATTGATCTTAACGCAGTCGTTTAAGGAATATTCCTTTCCTGGCACCGCCATCCAATGACAGCCGACAGCGATACGGTCCCGAGCGATTTTCTTGGTGATGTTGGGCAACTTTGTGTAATTCATCAGGCCCTTATCTCCAGAAAAGCGAGGCCAAGCGTTCCGGTCGGTGAACAGGTATTCCACCGCCTTGCGGACATAATTTTTATCAATATTATCATGAATACGAATGGTCAGGTTCGCGGAGGAATTCAGCCAATGGGCAGCTTCCAGCACAAGATAGGACACCTTATTGGTAAGATCCCGGTCATTGGAGTCCGCACCGGAAAGCTGATAATAATGGGTGTCGATCAGAAGCAGGTTCGCCAAAATGAAAGTAGCCTTCTCGTCATCCAAAATACCGCTTTCGATGTCGGCCTTATAGAAAGGATACAGCACCACATCCAGATTGCAGCCGGCGCCATCCCGGTCATAGATACGGGAAACCACATTGAACCAAGCCATCCACTGGCAGGCCTCCAGGAAGGTTTTCGGCGGGTGGGAAATTATATTTTTATTCGCCTCAAGCATGTCTTCTAAGGTCGATCTGATTTCCGGACGCTCCTCGGTTTTAAGCAGTTCCTCGATTTTATCAATATGCCGCTGGATATAACTTTGGATGCTTTTTACCACCAGTTCTTCAGCGTCGTAAAACTCCTTACGGTCAGGGTTCAGCTTACGGTAACGGTTAATCTTATCCAGCAGGCCTCCAAAGCCCAGTTCAATGCCGATGTTATAGTCGCAGGCGCAGTGGGCTTCATCGTTGATCCCGGTAATCAAGCCGTACAGCTCCTGTTCCGGGACTAGGTCGTCGTAAGGAAAAAGCTCTGCCAGAGCCCGCTTTGGCGGATGGGGGTGCCGATACTGCGACAGCATATCCGCCCAGCGTCCGCACATGATTTCCAGCGGGTCAACATAGACTGGATGACAGCGGAGCATTTCCGCAAAATTCACCGCGTTTCCCATCGGTCCATAAAAGAACTCCTTTCCTTCATTGGGAATCGGTTTATACGCATAATCCTTGGGCAATGGAATAGAACCGTAATCATCGGCATCCATATATCCCTGCTGGGATTTTTTCTCTAACGTATGCTGTAATTTTTTCTCGCGCAAACGAGAGGCACGGTCACGATAGGTCAACATAACGAAAACTCCTTTCTTCCTTTTTATACGCTCTGTCCTGCGATACGAATCTCACAGGGCAGCTTTTTCAGCATCTGACCAAGAGAAAGCATCTGTTCTTTTGACGGCTTCTCAAACCGTTTGGGGTGAAAGCTGCTTTCCCCGGTGCCCTTGGACAAGCCTAGAGGATGATATGGCAGCAATTCATAGTATTGCAATCCCTTCAACTCGCTGACAAAGGTGCCGATGGACAATATTTCCTCTGGGCTGTCGTTCACTCCCGGAATCACCGGAGTTCTGACAATAAAGGGCACGTTGAATTCCGGCAAGCGAAGAATATTTTCTTTTACGAGTTTATTGGATTTTCCGGTGTATTCCCTGTGTTTTTCTTCATCCATCATTTTCAAATCGCACATAATGAAATCGCACTGGGAAAGCACGGAGCGCGCCACCTCATGGGGGACATTAAGATTGGTCTCAATGGCGGTATGAATTCCGTTTTCCCGGCATTTTATCAGCAAAGCCCGGGCAAATTCCGGCTGACAGAGAGGTTCTCCCCCTGAAACAGTAACGCCGCCGTCCTTACCGTAATAGGGCTGATCCAGCTGAATATCCTGAAACACATCGTCTACGGTCATCCGGTCTCCGCACGGGACCTTGGCTCCGGCAAAGCATCCCTCATCGCACATACCGCAGCCGATGCACTTTTCCGGATAGAACAGCATTTCCCGCTCGAAGGAAATGGTTTCCGGATTGTGACACCACTGGCACCGCATATTGCAGCCCTTCAAAAAGACTGTCGTCCGAATTCCCGGGCCGTCATGAACGGAGCAATGCTGCAGATTAGAAACCATCCCCGTTGCAGGCGCCGGACTCATTTTTTGTTCGTACATGAATTACCCTCCTATCCGTTGACTCAACGGATATGCTAAATTTCATCAAAAATCAGGCGGTGATCTTTTCAGCCGTGCAGGCTTCAAAAACGCGGAGCATTTTATCCCACGCGGCTTTCAAATCCGGATCCAAATTAAATAATCCGGAGGATCCCACGATAAACACCTCTGTTCCCGCCTCGTTCAGCCGCTGGAAGGTCTTTTCATTGCAGGAGCCGTCCACCTCGATGAGATAATGGTAACCGCAGCGTTCCTTAAGTTCTTTTGCCTCTCGGATCTTCTCCAGCATTTCCGGAATAAAGGTTTGTCCCGCAAATCCCGCGTCCACCGTCAAAATAGTGATTTTATCCAATTGATCCATATAGTGGCGGATAAAACTTAAAGGCGTAGAGGGATTTAAAACCACGCCGGTTTTACATCCCAGCTCCTTGATCTTCCTCATGGTGCGGAAAGCATCCCTGTTAATGGTTTCCGCATGAGGAGAAATATACGCCGCGCCGGATTCTGCCAGAACCTCCAGGAAGTCCGCCGGATTATCCACCATGAGGTGGGCATCCATGGGAAGCTTGGCGAAAGGCTTTAACTGCTTAATGAAATCAGGAGATAAAGAAAAATTTCTGACATAATGGCCATCCATGATGTCCACATGGTAAAAATCCGCTCTATCATTCAAGATTTCTATTTGCTGCTTTAAATTCAAAAAGTCCGCGCACATTAGAGATGGAGCAAACATGGGTTTCATTGGTTTCTTCCTTTCTTACAGCTTGGAAAAATGATTTAAATAAGGGACCGGGTCCTTTAAATAGTCGAAGGCTTTCGGATTTTCCTGGAACACCTGGTAGATTGGACGATCCCTCCAGATACTCAGATCTGGATTTTCCGGCACGCCGACAACCTTGGCCAAGGGAGGATTCCCATAGGCCGGATTCTGTACAATTTCAAAGCCGTTGTCCTTTTTAAGCACATAGCTGCACATTCCATGGTTCTGGGCGATCTGCCCATAAGTATTGCTGCAGGCCGTAGCCACCAAATCCGCGAAGACAAGCGGTTCGTCTCCAATATTCACAGTGGCGTGCCCGTATTGAGGCGGAATGACCAGTTTGTCCCCAGGCTTGGCGTTTACCGCAAGCGCTTCCAAAACGGCGCCGTCGGAATCACATCTCTGAAGCATAAACAAAGCGTTTCCCTGAAGCACCTCATAGATCTCCGGATAAGATACGTCTCTTCCCGGCACAACGCTGTGGTAATGGCCGGAGGTCTTTTTAAACTCTCCATCCGCTGTTCCCGGACGTACGATGATCAAATCATACCGCAGGCCAAACTCCTGAAAAGCCGGAACATCCTCCTTGAGAGCGATTCCCTCGAAGAAGGAATAAAAGGCCTCCTCCCGGTCATAATTTGGATTTCTTAAAACGCCTCTCATTTTTTCGGTTCCCTTGCCGGAGGTTCCTTTGCAGACAACCGCAGGAGGCAAAATCACCTCGCAAGTATTTTGGTCGAAACAAATGGGAAGCGGCAGATTTTCAATCTGCTTCCCGACGGTACATTCTTTCTGCGTCATTGGACTATCGATTCAGACAAGCCCGCCGCCGCAGCACCAAGCAGCGCCGTGTGCTCAGCGGCAAAAAATTCAGCGTGCAGACTGTTTTCCTTTAAGATTTCCGCAAGATACCCTTTGATTTTCCGCTGATAGAACAGAAATCTCTGAAAGGTAGAGCCCTCCGCTAAAATTCCTATCGGTTCGTCTGGATTTTTCCCCTTTCCCGTCTGAAGTATGACAGACGATAAATGTATGGCAACCAGCTTTGCCGCCCGGTCCAAAACAGCCTCTATCATCCGCAGAAGAATCTGCCGGTCCTGTTCCTCTCCACACAGCCCAGCCAGAGCACCCTCAGTTTTACAGGCAATAAATTTCTCCAAATCCTTCGTCGAAAGATCCTGGAGCTTTTCCACCCGCTCAGTGCAGGCGGGCGACAGCAGGCCTTCTTTGCCCGCTTCCTTGATTACAGTCAGTGCCAGTCCTCCCAAATAACGTCCGGAAACCCGTTTTTCAAAGGCGTACCTGCCAGGATCCTTCAGCGTACTGTCAAACAAAGCATCCGCTTTGCCGCCCGGAATCCGGTTGTAACGGCTGGCCTCCATATTGATCGCCATTTTTTCAGACGATGTGGAAGAAATTTTTGAAATATTTTTTGCCGATTCAAAATAAGCGGCGTTAATCCCTGTCCCCAGGATAAACCCTAAAATATCACTGCACTGATTTCCATACAGCATGGCACCCGCCAACAATACAGCAGTAGAGTCGTTCAGCAGAACAATTCTTTTTGCCGGGGTTCCCTGTTTTTCCAGAGCTCTTTGAAGCCCTTCGGCAATTTTCACGCCTTCCAGGCCCTGAATTTGGATTTGCTTTGCCATCTCTGCTACAATTCCATCTAAATCCGGTTGGATTTCAATTGTATAGGAGAAACAAAACCCGATCTGATCACTCTGTTTAAGATAAGGCGCAAGGTATTCCGCCAGCTTTTCAAAAAAAGCGCCGGCTGAAATCTCTTCCTCACTGCCCGGCATAGCCATAGACTGTATTTGTTCAACCAGAGGCGCTCCGCTTTGCGGAAAAGTAACCAAAGCGATTCTTAAGTTGGTTCCTCCCGCATCCAGCGCGACCACCGGTTTGTTTGTAGGCAATTCTTTCGGAACTCCCAGGTAAGAAGGCATCATTCTTAAAGAGCCTCTTCCCCGTAGCCCCCGGTTCATTTCCTCCCGATAACGGCTGGTCTCTTCCCGCCAGTCCCAGTTGTCCGAGAAAATGCCTTCCTTTTCCAGAAAACCGCATATGCGCTTCTCCATATCCGCTCCTGTCATTTCGCGTTGCGATAGGTCGCCACAAACACATCGAGTTTCCCTTCCAGAAGCAGACTGCCAATTCCTTGAGGCGCAAAAAGGGTGTCACCCTTTTTTACCGGAACCCCGCCAATGCTGCCCTGTCCCTCAACCACGGTGTAGAACGCAAACCGGTTCTGTTCATAGCTTCCTTCTTTTTCCACCTGGAGACGAAGCAAGGTGTATAATCCCGGCTCATCCCAGTATCTGGTCACCATACATCCATTTTCCAGAGCAGGCTCAAACCATACAAACCCCAGCGTATCATCTGGTATATTAACATTGTCATATACCTTTTGAGTATGCAGATCCCGGGGAGTGCCGGTCTTCGGGTTGATTCGGTCATAATCATATAAGCGGTAGGTACAGTCGGCATCACGGCTGATATTATACGTCAGCACATTTTTGCCGATCGCGTGCAGGGTACCCGCCGGAATGTCGATAAACCAATCCTTTTTAGCAGGCAGATACTTTAATAACTTCTCGAAGTCCTTTTTCTCCGCCAGCTGGATAAATTCTTCCCGGGTTTTAGCGTGATGTCCGAATTCTATGTATCCATCCTCCGGTGTATCCAAAATCACCCAGCACTCTGGCTTTCCTCTGGAATGGTCATGCTTCATCGCGTATTCGTCGCCGGGATGCAGCTGAACAGAAAGATCCGCCGCTGGATCTAAAATATTCACGCGGATCGGAAGTTCTTCTGTATCGCAGCAAAACCATTCCGGCTTTTCATGGTACAACTGAGACAGCGTTATATCTTCTCCTACCACGGGACAATCCGCATGATTCGGAAGCGCTACTACGTTATAGGCCTCTCCAATCGGGTCTACCTCTGTAACATAGCCAAATTCCGTTCTGAGCCGATTGCCGCCCCACATCCGTTCCTCAAAAAATGGTGCGATACGATATAACTTTTTTTTCAATTTTTTCACTCCTTTTATTGCTTAAGCGATAATTAGTTCCATTTTTTCCGAATATTTTTTCTTCTGCTCTGGAGTGATGCCGGAATCTGTAATCATACAGGAAAAGCGGTTGAATTCCGCTACAGTATACATTCCCTCGTTATCCAATTTAGAGCTGTCGCATACTAGCACCGCTTTTTTCGCATTATCGATCATCATTTGCTTGATCTGAAGCTCACGGTAAGAACGGATGCTGGGACCGGTATTGTGAAAGCCGTCACAGCCGATAAAGGCGATGTCCGCCCGGACTGTAGAAAGGCTGTTGGCCGCCCAAGAGCCTACAAAAGATAAGCTTTTGCTTCTCAGTTCCCCGCCTATCACTAAAAGCTGGTTGGAGGTGCCGGAAAGCACCTGAGCGGCTGACAAGGAATTTGTCACCACGACCAAACCGTTCTTTAGATTTAAAAGCTTAGCCACCTGCATATTTGTACTTCCCGAATCCACCATGACTACGCCGCCTTCCGGAATCAACCCAACCGCCTTTTCTGCGATCTTGGCTTTGCTTTCGATGTGCGTGTAAACCTTCATATCAAAGGGATTTTCCTGATAGGTGCTCGAAATGGTAGCGTCACCATGGCCTTTGTTGATAATATTTTTTTGTTCCAGGTCCAGTAAATCCTTCCGAATAGTCTCTGTTGAAACCTGAAAACAATCCGATAAATCCCTGACGCTTATGTACCCCTGTTCCATAACCATCTGCGCAATTTGCTTTCTCCTTTCGCTGATTGGAAGCCTTGCCATCTTTATCCCTCCTGTCAATATTTTCAAAGTAATCGCAATTTAATTTTTTGCTTTTCCAAATCTTATCCATATAATAAACTTGTTTTTTCTTGTTGTCAATAGATATTCGCAATTTTTCCAAAATATTTTTATTGGTTTTATTTGGTTTTATTTGCATTAGCAATCTTAATTCATAAAATAAATTCGAACTGAGAGGCGCAGATCACAGACACCGTATAAAAATTTTGATCAGAATCCCAAGTCTTAAGAGAAAACTCACATTTTATTACCATTGAAACCAGTGATTGAATTTTTTATTAGGGCTGTTTCAAAAGACAATGCTTTTGGGCAGATAGCTCTTAGAAAGGCAATAATTAACGGATATCTTCGCTCGGTTGATGGATTGCCGATCGGCCAGGCCACGAAAACGTGGAAACCACATTAAATACCTATTCTCACTTGTGACCTCACAAACGGGCAAAAGTTGCTGGAAGATTAGAAGAGTTGGAAAAATTCTCTAGTTCTAAAACGATTCTAAAAAATTCGGACAATGAAAAAACGCCGCTTAATGTGGATACAGAATCCATAAAAAACGGCGAAAATAATGGGGAATATGAGAAATAAAAGCCTTTAGGCTTGAGTGGGGAGAATCATTTTCTGCCAAACCTCTTCATATATTAAATCGGGAGAAAAGGTGACCTAGACCGACAATCGAAAATCATTTCTCTGCCGGTGTCTAAAAATTGACAAAACCGCTTCCCTATCTTTATTAGGAAAGCGGTTTTTTGCCTTTTTTGCTCTTTTTGGGGGTGAACATCCACGGTGGGGCGATTTTGAAAAATCGGCCCTCAAAAGCCAGAAAACCCGCATGAATACTGAAAAAAATTGGGGTGACATCTATTTCGTCACCCCTTCTTGGGAGGGAGTGACGAAATTGTTGTCCGCTGGTCTAATACCGTTTGGAATAAATTTATTAACCCAAAATCAAAACGAGCACTCAACAAAATGCGAATCACCGGTTCAGAATAGATACATTTGATTGTTTTTGCAACTTATTTTTCTGTTTTTTGCTTTTTGATGTCCCATTTCTATAAAACGAGATAAATCTAGAAAAACGGCTTGAACGCTGGAGTTATAGCATAGAAAAAGAGGCCGAATCTGGCTGTCTCGCTTTTGAGTTCCAAATTTCGACCTCTGTTCCTAATTTTATCCTCTCGTTTTTCCACCGGCCACATTGATCGTGACACCATGAATATAACTGGCCCGATCAGAACAAATAAAGGCCACCAGGTTCGCTACCTCCGCTAAATTACCAGAACGACCTAATGGAATAGTGCTGGAGTTTTCATAGCCTTCCCTGAGCTCTTCAATAGAAATTCCTCTGGTATGAGCTAAAGCAGTTTCATAGGAAATGGTTCGAAGCCCGGTGGCTTCTAAGATCCCCGGCGCAACGCCCACCACGCGCACTCCTTTTTTTCCAAGCTCTTTGGCCCAGGAACGCGTCAATGAGTTCAATGCGTTTTTAGATGCCGCATATACACTCTGTCCTTCGGATCCCTCTAAACCGCACTCCGACGACATATTGACGATAACTCCGTGCCCTTGACGAACCATCTCATGAGCGGCCGCCTGGGCACACAAAAACACACCCTTTACATTAACCGCCATGACCTTATCCCATACAGATTCGTCCAATTCGTATTGTTGGTTGTCATCCACTAGCAAACGGGGAATATTGATCCCCGCATTATTTATAATAGCGTCAATCGCGCCATATTTCTTTTTTACTTTCTGAATCAAGGAATCAATACTATTCCGGTCGGTAACATCTGCAACAAGATAAGTAAATTTAGTGTGATCCTCTCCCAGTTCAATTTTATGAGGATTACAATCGCAAACCACGACATTCGCTCCGTCGTTCAGCAATTCCTTGGCTATCGCTAAGCCGATTCCAGAGGCCCCGCCAGTTACAATAATTGTTTTTCCTTCTAAATTCAGCCATGATGCCGCCATAGAAACACCCTCTAAAGTTAAAGATTTCCAATACAGTTGGTCGGAATATAATCCAGCCCTTTTCTAATCATACCGCGTACAGTTTCCGTTGTATCACCGGCGCGCAAACAGCAAAGTACACCAGCCTGATGGGTACGGTTTAAAATTTCCGGTGAAAAGCCTCTATAGTCGGGGCAGTTATAGGAGACCCCACAGTAACCAAGCTTGCTCAGCCGCTGCATGGTTTGTTCGTTAGAAAATATGTGATGCACAAAAACATCCGAACAAATCTCTTTAGCTTTCTCCAAATGGACTAAAGACGCGCTGGAAATAATCACATCTTTCTCCGGGAAAAATTCACACGCTAAGTTGATCACTTCCTCGACATCATCGGTCTTTGTTTCAATAAAAGGGAGAGCGCCGTATGCTCTGCAAATTTCCAAATATTCGCGGAACGTTGGGATCATCAGCTCCTCTCGAGAATAAGCAACGTCATCTTTCTCTGTTTTGATTCGAAGCGTCGCTAATTCTCGATAGGTCATCTCTGCGATCTTTCCGCTGCCATAATACATTTCATCCACGCTGTTATTATGATTGCAGACGAGTACTCCGTCTTTTGTCTTATGCACATCGGTTTCAACCGCCCAAAAGCCAAGTTTTCCAGCCTCCACAAAAGCGGGAATAGAATTCTGAGGCGCTTCTACCGCATATCCGCGATGGGCAATCAGCTTCGGCAACTCTAAGGAATTCTTTCTCATAATCCGATTATCCATTTTATTCTCATCCTTTTACACCGCTGGTGGCGATACTCTCCACAAAATATTTCTGAGTAAACAGGAACAAAATAATTACCGGAATAATTGCGCTAGCCGCCGCAGTCATCATCAAGTTGTATTCGTCAGTCATAGACATCCAATACTGAATGCCAAGGGCTACGGTATAGTTTCTGTTGCTGGGCAGGAAAATAAGCGCGTTCAAATATTCGTTCCAGGAGGTAATGAACGCCAGCACAGACACCGTTACCATGGCTGGTTTTGTGAGAGGCATCATCACCATGGACCAAATCTGCCAATGGCTGGCTCCGTCTATTTTTGCCGCTTCCATCAGGCCATCCGGCAAACTCATGTAAAACTGACGAAGTAAAAAAATAGAGGTAACATTAAAAAACGCGGGTAAGATGAGCGCCCATAGGCTGTTGTAGATACCCACTGTTTTAAATAGAATAAAACGTGGGATAATTGTGGCCTGAACCGGAATCATCATAGTAACAAGCATCAGCAGAAAAACAAAATTTTTTCCTTTAAACTGGATTTTCGCAAAAGAATATCCAGCCATAGAAGAAACAATAAGCTGCACAACCGTTCCCACTACCGCTACCGTTAAGGAATTTAGGTATAGACGCCAGAAAGGCACATTCGAGTCTGTCCAAACTCTGGTGTAGTTATTCCATTGAATAATATCTGGAATCCACTGAAAGTCGCTGGCAAACACCTCAGGTCCGGTTTTCACAGAGGAGGAAAGCATCCATAGCAACGGCATTAAAAAGAGAAGACCACAGGCGGTAACCCATATGGTGTTAAACCAGCGAACCGCCTTTTTCTGTTTTTTCATCGAGAGACCCCTCCCCTGTTTTTAATAATGGACCCACTTTTTCTGCCCCCAGAACTGCACTAGTGTCACAATCAAAATAATCGCTACCAGCACCCAAGATTCCGCACTAGCATAGCCAAAATCATAGGAAACAAACGCGTTGCTGTAAACTTCTGAAACCAGGCTCGGAGCTGTATCGGCCATACCCATTACATTGATGGCGGTAAATATTTTGAAGGCCGCAATCAATCTGACAATACACAGATAAAAGGTAGTAGGTGAAATCAAGGGAAAAGTGATTTTAAAGAATTGAACAAAGCCATTAGCACCGTCAATAGTGGCCGCCTCATAAAGCTCCTGAGGTACGTTCTGCAATGCCGCCATATACACAATCAGGCTGAAGCCAACTCCGGCATAAATGATAACACAGGTAATAGGCACCTTGCTCAGTTCCGTACTGGTCAGCCAGTTGGGCACCTCTGTTATATGGAATATCTGCATCAAAATAGCATTAATCGGACCGTCGCTGCGGAACAAAAAGCGAAAAACGGCGGTGAGTGCCACCATGCTGGAAATATAGGGAATAAAAAAGCACATCCGGTTGAATTTTTTGAAATAAACTTTATTATTTAAAAGATATGCGAGAATCAGCGCAATCAAAATAGAAACCGGCGCTGTTATCACTGCATATAACAGGGTGTTTGTAAGCGCCATTATGAATTTTCGGTCAACAGTAAATAGTTTTTCAAAGTTATCCAAGCCGCACCATTTCAGTCCACCGAGTCCGGAAAGAAAGTTCCAGTCCGCAAACGACAGAAGGAACGACATAATAATTGGGATAATTACTAAGGCCAAGAAAACCACTAAAGCAGGAGCTAAAAACAGCCAGCCGGCTAGTGCTTCTTTTTTCTTATTCATAAGCCATAACCTCTATTCTTTGCTCTTGCGGACAATATGTCCGCAAGAGCAATTTCCATGGGATATTCTAACAATCAAGAAGCGTCGGCAATCGCCTGATCTGCTAACTCTTTCATTTCATTCAATGCATCATCCACAGTCATTTCTCCATTGAATACGTACTTAGAATACTCTTCAATTAAACTCTGGATTTCAGAAAACGCGACGATATAATCTTCAGAATAAGCAGGTTCGCCTGTCGCGACCACACTGGAAATAAAAGAGTCTACGTCGATTCTTTTCTCCGCATCCTCTCTGGAACCAAAGACTACTTCCACAATTTCTTCAGGATCCACACCTGTCCAGGTTGTGGCGTGTCCGGCTGCATACATATACTTGTTTCCATAGGTAGCGCAGAATTTCGCAAAAGCATAGGCCGCATCAGGATTCTGGGTATTGCTGGCCACGCCTACGAAGGAGTTCGGGATAGCGCCGCCCATATAGTTGGTTTCGCCTTCTTCGTTAACAGGATAGGGAGCATAGCCAATCTTAAAGGTACTGTCTGATGCAGTGATATAACGGGTAAGAATAGATTCTATAGTAGAAGCGATTTCTCCGTTTAAGAACTTATCCCTGGATTTGGTGCTGTCCGCCAAATAGTTGGCCTTTGAGTACCAAATCCCCTCTTTTTCGGCGTCAACTTCTCTTTGCAGAACAGTCTTCCACAGAGGGTTGTCAAAGTCAGAAGTGCCGTCCTCATTATAAAAGGCGTTGGTACCCTTGCTCTGGCGTATAGAGTAAGTCCAGTAATCCGTCTGGTTGAAGTCAGAGCCGCCGTAAACCGCAACGCTGCCATCGGCAGCCTTTTCTGTCATCGCACGGCATGCCTCTAGATATTCGTCATAGGTCCACTCGGTCGGTAGTTCACCTAAGCCGGCAGCTTCCCATTTCTCCATGTTGATCGCTACATAAACGGACAAACCACCAGACGGGAAAACATAAACCTTGTCGTTATATTTGTATACATCTGTTCCCCATTCGGTCTTTAAATCCAGATTGTCGGCCGCCAAGCGATCTGTAAGATCCATTAGGAGATTGTTAGTCCAGCGCTGAGCTGTATTAGCCACGCCGAAGCTAAGAAGAACATCCACTTCTCCCGCCATCATCGCGGTATCCAGGCCTACATTGCCGTCGGGGCTGTTTTTATAGGTTGTCGGGGTCACAGTGATATTAGGATAATACTCGTTAAACTCTGCGATTAATGCATCTGTACCGGCTGCTCCGTCAAACGCGGTGTAAAACCGTACTTCACCGCTTAGGGATTCCGCATCTTCAGAAATGTATACCGGTTCGTCGGAAGTTTCGGGAGCAGACACCTCCGATGATGAGGTAGAAGTCCCCGGATCAGCTGACGATGTCTGTGGAGCATCGCTACCGGAGCATCCTACCAACAGACAGGCCATAAGAGACATTGCAAGAAAGCTGCTGATTACCTTTTTCATAATTTCCTCCTTATGTTTCAATAATTTAATAGTGGCTGAGTCAACGCACCTCGAAAGCAAAAATATGGGCGGTAGAACTTCCATAATCTTCGTTCTTCTTCTCGCTCCTGTAGGTGGAAAGCGGAATTAGACGAATTGCCGTCGTGACCACATCAACATCGAGCCTAACAAACCTTTGATAATTGGAGTCGGTTTCAAAAACCGTCTTCCAGAAACCAGACTCATCCAACGCTTCGATTCTGTAGGATTTTACCAGACAACTTGGGAAACCGAAGGTAGTTCCACCATAGGACATCGGATAAAACAGAACTGAAGATGTATTCAAGCCATCAGGATTTCCATCTGTATAATCCCGATTTAAATCGCTGTCAAACACCAGGCGTACCTGAGAAATATGAGTAGGCTGCCGGAAGGTATATTGGATTGCCTTATTGGTTTTTCCACAGTAGCCATTATCGTTTCCCCAGATACGGCGTTCCATGCCGTTATGGAGAACGGAGCAATCTCCATATTCGCAGGATAGATTGCCCTCCTTGGAGAGTGGAGAAATTTCGCGTCGGAAACCGGGCAGAAAACAATCATCCTCCATGAGAACAGCTTGTATTTCTTTTATCCTCTGTTCTCCTGCCTGACGCGGGAGTAAATTGTTTCTGACTGCAATGGCAGCGGCGGTTCCCGCAGCCTGACCCAAAACGCCGATTGTTCCCATTACTCGGGTAGTACTAAGGCCCACATGGGTCGCGCTGATATTACGACCTGCAAACATCAGATTTGAAATATTGACGGAATATAAGCAGCGGAATGGTATCCCATAAGGCTCGGACAGGCGACGCTTGCGTAGATGCCGTCCGTCTTTCGCATCCATTAAAAATCCGCCCGGCAGGTGATCGTCGATCTGCCAGCCACCATATGCTATGGTGTCCGGAAATACTGGATGCTGCTCCACATCGTTCTGGGTCAGGATATAATCGCCAACATATCTCCGGCTCTCCCTCTTCCCGGGAAGAAAACCGACCCATTCAAGCTCCCAATTCTCCGCGCCGTGATCTCCCCAGTTCTTCATATGATCCCAGGCGCCAAACGCTATCTTTAACAACTCATCCCGGATTTCTTCTGTATCGGAGATCCCATCCTGCCGGCCGCCTAATTCTACCCAATAGAAATTAGTATTGATCGCCCGCAGGTTATGAGGTTTATTCATCATCTCATCATCTGTTTTGAAGGTATATGCCCACGGTGGCGGCGTAAAAGATACCGGATGATCGGTTTCTCTGGCTTGAAGTAACAAACTCATACCCATAGTCTGGCTATCTGCCCGTTCCACGCCGAATTCTTCTTGAAATTCATCCTTTGACTCCCGTCCCATCCGGTATTCTGCCCCGGTAAGCGGCGCTAAAATACTGTCGCCCGAGCAATCGATAAAAATTTTTGCCTTTACATGATGCCAGGTATATGTAGTCAGCTGAAAGCCAGAGACGCTTTCTATCTTGTTGCCGTCCATCTCAGCGCCACAGCAGCTGCAATTCAGTAACAAATCAATATTAGGCTCAAACCGCACCTTTTCATAAAGGATACTGTCCCAGATGCTGTAATTCCGTTTCGGATTGCGGTGCATATTCTCCAGGAGGAGTTCTTCTAGGATCCCAGTTTCCTGCAAGTCTCTTACTCTGGTTCCAGCGCCACTGATCCACATTCTCACCTCAGAACTTGCGTTTCCGCCCAAAACAGGACGGTCGTGCATAAGCACCACCTTCGCACCGTTTCTGGCGGCAGATATCGCCGCAAACATACCGCCGATTCCACCGCCGATTACACAAACGTCAGTAATATGCGTCAGGGCTCTTAATTTACTATTCATAATGATATCCTTCCTTGACAATCTCAGGAATTTTTTCTATACTTGGATTATAACACACACAAATCAAAAATAAACACCACTATGTGATATAAATTATATTGATTTGTGATATTTTTTGGAGGTGTAAAATGGAATATTATCTGCAATCACACAAATCTTTCCGTTATTTGCCTCCCTCTGAGAAAATCATTCCTGGCATAAAAAAATATTCTAACCGTTTTGGCTGGGATGATTTTTATATGGGGCAGTATTTAATCTTTTCGCACAGAAAAACTACTTATGATCTAACCGTCTTTCCCGAAAAGCTCCATTCCCACAGCTTTTATGAAATGGATATCTATGAAGAAGGAAACATCTCATATATTTCAGACAATCAAGAGATTTTTCCGCAAAAAAATGATATTATCCTTTTTCCTCCAGGCCGTTTTCACACTGCGCGCTTATCCGAAAAAAGCGAGTATAACCGCTATGTTTTTTATTTTGATGCGCAGATTTTCGGTTTTTTAGGAAAAGGCTGTCTTCCCAAACTATTCAAGACGAATTCAGCGGGCTGTTACCGCATAGATAAAGAAAAAAGAGGAGAATTTTTCTATCTGCTTGAAAAACTGGAGGCTGTGCTTTACTCTGGCAATCCTGAATGCTGTCTTCTCGCATTCAGCTACGTGCTTCAATTTTTTTATCTCATTAACGGCTGGGCAAAATTAAATCAAGAAAGCGTGGCCCAAATTCCGCAAAGAGTTCTGGAGGTCAAAAAATATGTAGACACCAACTATCAGGAGTTAAATACCACCTCAGAAATCGCCAATCACTTTTTTTATAGCCGGGAATATGTCTCACGGATTTTTAAGCAGTACTATAATATCAATTTATCTGAATACCTAGTAAATAAGAAAATCACACGAGCAAAGCAAGCTTTGGAGCAAGGCGGAAATGTCACTTACGCTTTCAATGCTTCCGGTTTTAGAAGCATGTCCTCGTTTGTAAAGGCCTTTCGGATGCGGACCTCTATGACCCCATCCGAATACAAACGTCAGGTTCATGCAAAATAAACACTGGCAGTCATATTTAGACTATCCAGCGTTTCTGATTCAATTTTTCCGACAATTACATAAATTATCATTTATGTAATTGTCGGATTCCTTTGTAAAACGTATCCCTCCGCCCGCCAACGAATCTTAGCAAAACATAGGTGCGCCATACCCGTCTAGAGGAGTCTGACAAAATTGGAGAAACCTAAAAAGCATCCGGCAGTTTTTCAACGCGGCGACATAAAAGATGGGGGCAATCTGCTGAATAAAACGCATTGGGATGTAGCTCCTTTTTTGATGGGTGGTTCAAAAATATCTTTCTTCTCTTTCCCGTTCTTTGGTCCGGCGGCCAGCTTTTGTTAAAAGCAGTTTTCTCTTTTCTGCTCACAAATCGGGCTGCCAAATAATTCTCACATGATTACAAAAGAATAATCGGCTTCGTGCAACTGCAAAAGATTCTTCTACGCCTTTTTCCGAACGACAGAGCACAAAGCATCACGCTATCTTCCGTCTCGCTATTGAAATGTCAAACTCTTTGAGAGTATCTGCTGGTTTTATAGGTGGTACTTCTCACACAGAAACTTTCGACTGTTCCGAAAAAACATTCTCCTGATTTTCTCTCTGAAATCCCTACAGCTGTTTCATCTTACCATTGATCAAGGCCTTTATCCGGATCTGGTTTTACCTAAAAAATTGTCACGCTAAATCAAACCACGCGTTGAACACGTGGTTTGAACAAGTCCCTTATAGGACCTATCTCCTGTGATAGCCCTTACTCGGGGCTATCTTTATCTGCCCTGTTTTACCGACTCACCCGTAAACGGGTCTACGAACTCCTTAAGACTAATCTGATCATGCATGATATCTTCCTGCAACTGATTCTAAATATACTCTTTGATTGCTCCTGCTCCACTTGCTATGTGATAGACTTTTTACGTCATTCGTTTGACTTGAACCCCCTATGTTTTCGTGTGTGGTTGCCAGACCTTCCTCATTTTACCACACAGGATTTCTTCCTTTTGCTTAAGCTTTTTATCTACCTCCGGTCGAACCAGGGGATTTTTCTTGCCTCCCCGACAACAAAAACCCTCGCCCTCTTTTTAAGAGGGCGAGGGTTTTTGTTAGTCATTAGCGCTATAAATTCGGACTTCAAAAATACGGGCTTCCGGACAGCCATTTGTTGCGGTAACACAAATGCAAACTTCGTCTGCTAAAGTTCTCCGGGAAACGTCTATCACTCTCAGTCTTTGGTAATTTCCAGAAATTTTTTCACTCCAGACACAGTTTCCCTGATAACGAAGCTGCACGGTGAAATCACGCACCAATTCCCTCGCTACACCTATCGGTTCTTTCTCCAAAAAGGCTTTAGAAACTGAAATACAGCGCTCTTCCGATAGATTAGGATCCAAGGTAACGCGCACCTGAGAAACACAAGCCGCTTCTTTCAATTTCAAGCAAAGTTCTTCGCCTTCCGGCCGAATTCCGCAGGAACGCCAGCTATTTGTTGTCGTTCCCTCGTCCCTAGCTACTCCATTGATCACTTTTTCGGCTTCATAGCCCTTTTGGTGCGACGAAGCCGTAACTACAGCCGTCCTGGCGAGATCATTACTGTCTGTATTTCTACAGCCGAGCAAATAGCAGTCGTCTTTCAGCAGCGTCTGCCGCAGTTCCTGAATATGATACCGGCCTAGCTCTGCCGGGGTACAGCCTTTTTGAACCATCATCGCCGCTGCCGTTCCAACGGCCTGACCGCCCACGGCGCAGGTTCCCATCACTCTAGTGGAACCCATAGCCAATTTTGAAGCGCTGATATTTCTGCCGGACATCATAAGATTTTCAATATTGCGCGAACAGTAGCACCCATAAGGTATTGAATACAAGCCCTCAAAACTTCGGACTTTAGAAGGGATCTTACCTTTTGCCGCAAAACCTCCCGCCGTGTGCTCATCCATAGGCCAGCCGCCATAAGCGACACCGTCTTCAAAAATATGATTTCCTAAAATATCCTGCTCGGTAAGGGTAGATAAACCTACAAGCCTGCGGCTCTCTCGGCTGCCGGCCACATTGCCGACCCATATTAGTTCATAATTTTCCGCTCCGTGATTTCCACCGTTTTTAATATGATCCCACACGCCATAGACACACCTATACAGCTCATAGCGGATATCTTCAGCCGATTTAATAATATCATCCCAGTCGCCTCCCAATTCTACCCACCAGTACCCGGACTGTACATCATATTTTTCTACCAGCTGATCCGCATGGTCTTCGTAACTCTCATTTTTATTCAGCACCACTACGTCTTCTGCATCATGATATACCACCACATCGCCGTGATACCGATGCTTGAAAAAGCTCTCATCAAAGCTGTATGCCCAGTCTGGTTTGATAAAACGGACTGGGTGGCCCGTGTCTCTGGCGCAAAAATAAATGGTATTCCCCATTGTTTCGCCATCCGGAATCTCAGGGGCATCTTTTTCTCCAAATTCATGGCGGTCTTCTCTGCCAATACGATATTCTGCCCCGCCAAAATATCCCAGCGTCCCGTGGCCCGTAGCGTCAATATAGACTTCTGCGGTCATTCGATAACGTGTCTCTGTAGTCATTTGATAACATTCGATCGCACTAATTCGTTTTCCGTCCGATACAACCTTATCCATCGTAGTATTCATATAACCATCAAGATTTTCACAGTTTTGAGCCTTTGACCATAGGACCCCATCCCAAATCGAATAATTATAACTGTCATTAAGATATTTATTTTCTAGTTGCAATTCCATCAAGATGCCTGTTTCAGCCGCATTCTTTTTCCCCCAATGGCAGGAAGCTCCGGATATATGCATTCTGGTTTCAGAGCTAGCATTGCCGCCGTAAACACTGCGGTCGTGAACTAATGCAGTTTTAGCACCATGCCGAGCCGCTGCCAATGCTGCACAAAGCCCGCTCATCCCGCCGCCTACCACTACGACATCATAGTGTTTATTTTGCGGCGGGTTTTCTGATGGACGAGGTGTTTCATGAATAAAACGTTTCATACTTTGCCAAAGTTCCTTTCTTCGTTTGTCTGGTATTTGAGAAACAACTCTGTGGAATTTCGATCTCCTTGCAGAACAAGATATCTTCCAGAATCAGCAGCAGTTATTAAACAAATGCTTAAAAGCAACTAATATCTCCACATTTCCTGTGTGCCATCCCCCGGAAACGCAGCAAATAGGTGCACAGAATCGAGTATTTTCCGGAAACATGATTGCCTATCCGGATGTATTTTTATCGTTTATTAAAAAAGTCCGAATGGACAGGGAATCAATACAAATAGGCAGTATTGCTGCTGTCTGTTCTGCATTGACTCCCCAATAAATTTCTTGCTGATATCCTATTAGATTAATTTCTTTTACCGAAAGATTTCCCTTCTTTTTTACATCTTTTTTTATCAACGACCAGCAAAAGTCCGACACCGGAGGTTGACAGCAGTACAACCGCAAAATAGAACCAGGTATTATTGATACGGTCCCCGGTGTTAGGTGCCGCTACGTTTTCTTCTTGTTCAACTGCCCCTTCCTGCTCAGAAGATACCGCCCCGCTAGGCTTTGTGCCCTCTGAAGACGGATTTGAAGAAGAATTTTGTTCTGGTTCCCCTTCAGGCTCTTTTCCGGAGTCTTCCTCGGATGGTTTTTCTTTCGCAACTACAGAAAAAGAAGCCTGTGCTTCCCCGTTTTCAGAAAGAATTTTTATGTTATGTTCTCCGAGTGCCAAGGCTGAAAGATATTCAGATTTCAGGGTTATCAAGGTAACTTCTTCCGCTACCGTATAATCCTGATTCCTAATTAGTAACTGATTGTCCACACTTACAGAAATAAAATCCATCAAATCTGCATCAGACTGGAATGTAAGCCCGAAAGAACTCCCCTGAATCCATTTCCCGTTGTTTCCCTTTATAATAACAGGGGGCTCCATAGGCTTATCCAGAAGCCTGCTGCCCGGTTCTATTGTCAAAGGTACCGACTCTGGGTAATCGCCAATCAGCAGAATACAGCTGTTATCTTTCAGGAGAATAGAATTCCAGTCCTCTGTAAAAGCCATGCTGCCGACAACGCCGCTGATAATCAGATTTTTGCTTCCGGTAATATAAGCGTTGTTTAACCCGACAGACTGAGGAAGGCTCCCTTGTTCTTGAATTGTCACCGAAACGTTTTCTGTCTGCCCACTTTTACCACTGCGGCATCCAACCATTGATTCTATGATTCCGCCAGAAACACAAACCTCCGTATTCTTTACATTGTTGTAGTCCCCCACTGTGTAGAATTCTTTCACATAACCATTATCCTTTACAAGATTCTCTGATTTGTCGACCTGGACTTGTCCGCTCTTACTGCAGGTCGAGCCCGCAATCAGCCGACTAACAAACACAGTTCCTCCCAAGGTGAGTGAATAATTCCCATTAGTAGCAGCTTCTGCGTTGCTTCCAGAAACAAAATCGTATTGTCCGGAAAGCAATGTGATGGAAATATCCTCTGTGGTGTCCTGGTACCCATATCCACCGCGGATAAAAATTTTGCCTCCTGATCCGGCTACCGGCTGGTAAGTAGACTCTGTCGCGTTAGCCTTAGTGGTGGTATTAGTAGGAATATAATCTATTCCCAATGCCGACATTTTTTTAACAGTTCCTAAATCATCTCCGGCTCTCAGGCACACTTTTACCCCCGCCGCATGTGCCTTATCCACAAGGCGTTTAGCTTCTGCATATTTGACGGGATCTCTTAACGCCGCGCCGTCATAGTCAAAAGCCATGCCGCTGTTTCCTAGGGCCGCCAAGCTTTCTATTTTAGACTCTTCGCTGAAAATATGGTGGATAAATACTTTATCGGAAACTTCTCTAGCCTCCTCCATATGGGCATAGTTACTGCTGGAAATAATAATATTCTCTTCTGCAAAGTATTGTTTTGCTTCTTCAATGATAGCTTCCACCGGTGCACCTTTCACTTCTATAAAAGGTAACGCGCCATATTTCTTACATATTTCAAGATATTCTGAAAATAAGGGAATTCTAAGTTCTTCAGCCGTGTACTGCTCCAGGGTATATTCCGCCTGGCCTCCCATATCGACCTTATCAATTTGATACTGATATAATTCCGCCAAGGTCATTTCTGAAATTTTTCCGCTTCCGTTGAACATATCATCAATGGTGTCATTATGGCAGCAGACAAGGACCCCATCGCTGGTCCGCTGCACATCGGTCTCTATTGCCCAAAACCCCGCCTCTCCAGCGGCTCGGAAGGCCGGGAGAGAGTTTTCGGGAGCTGCAGGTCGAAATCCCCTATGGGCACTTAATTTTAAACTCTCTGCTTCGTCAGAAGAGAGCCCCTCTTCTAACTTCATCTCTCCCCAGTTCGTATTTCTGGTTTCTACATCTTCACCGATCATAAAATAATTAGAGGTATAAAATGTCAGACTTGAGGCCGCTTTCCCGTTTGCCTGATTCGGCCGCTCAATTACAATATGATTAAATACAGTAGGACCCGGACATTGAAATCGCATTTCTTCCTTATTCCGCGGGGTACCTATGCTTAGTTTGGCGGAATTGTCAGCCCGATAATCCACTCCTTGAAACTTACTGACAATGGAGATAGTTCCTTTATGCTTAATAGTTCCTTCCTTATTGAAATGGTCGTTTAAAATGACAGGACCACTAATAACAATGGTACCAAAGGCAGTTTCATCATTTTCTAGATCACTATTTAAAGTCAGCAGTTTCTGATAAGCTTTCTCTAATGTCGCAACCGTCGCTTTGGGGTCAGTACCAGAATTACTATCGTTGCCTTCAGAACCATTCAGATAGATAACCGAAGGACTTTTGTCCGGCGCTTCCAGTGCCGATATTGGCACGTTGGAAAAACAAAACAGCGATAAAACACCGGCTAAAAAGAGCGAAGCTATCCTTTTCATTACTATGATGGCCTCCTTTTTTCATAGTATGCTAGTGCACACTGTGCTTTGACTACTATAAATTATACAATAAAATATCTCTAAAAAACACTTGTTTTGTGAATAATAATTTTTACATTTGTGACATTTCGTTGTTCTCTCGATTTTATGGATTCTTTATCTTTCCTACTATTTTACTTGCATTTTTACTTTTCCTCCATAGTGCATGAGGGGTATGTACTAGATCATACTAAAAAAGACAAAAAATGCATAACCTGTTACAATAAAATATACATAAAAAAGAAGGTATTTTATGCAAGCAAACAACTGGACCAAATATGATGAAGATTTTAAAAATTCTCTCGTTTCTCTCCATCAAAACGGGAAAATCCAGGCTCAACTCTGCTTACGATCTCCTGCCAGCACACGTTCCACCTGGGCGTCAGTAACGGACAAGCCTGTCTCCCGACGGACCTGTTCCTTCGCTTCATCGATGCAGCGGATCATTCCCAGCTCCAGGCTTCGGCAGGCGGAGGCGTTGGGTATTCCATTGTCCAGCCGCATGAGGCCCACAGTCCAGCCTCCGATGTCCATGAGGAGCACAGAGGGTTCTCCCCGTATTAATTCTGGGTGAACGGCAATGGCGGAACAGACCTGTGGAAAAAGGCTGAGGTCCTGAATGGTCACCTGATAGGCGATTCCTTCAAACTTGAAGTTTACCGGCTGGGAAGAACGGAGCAGGTATTCCCGGAACGCTTTCTTTTCTCGTCCGAATCCGGCCAAGGGCAGACCCGCGCTAAGGTTCACGGCACATTCTCTTTTTTCTCCGCGCTGCTGGATTTCTTTTGCGATGGCTGCTAAGGTCAAAAGGTAATAATTGTCGTTTTCCATTTTGTTTCTCAGAATCGGCTGCCTGCCGGTTCCGCACACATAATACTTTCCCTGGTATTCCAGCGTGTTTTGCAGGGTATATGGTTCGTACCGGTAAGCTGTGATACCGGCTGGGAAGGAAAAATGCCGGGTTTTGACTGCGTAGTACCCATGATCGACTCCAATGTTCCTGTTTTCCTCATCCTTTCGCTTGCTCTGTTGAAAATTTATTTTTCCGGTGGGAAACTAGAAAAAACTTCCTGCTGTAAGGGCTTTGTTCTTTCCCAGCCGGTAAATCCTGGGGGAGAGTGTGTAGGGGAGAGAGTGTGAGAGAGGGGGAAAATGGAAAAAGCGCCCCGGCTGCTTTGCCGGGGCGCTTTTAAAAATGGGCGCACTTCTCCCATGTACCTTTAGGCTGTTAAACTGGCCCGGTGAATCCGGGTTTACAATCTATCTAGGAACCGCTGGAACAAACCAGACGGGAATTGAAAATTTAATCTTCTGGAGGTAATGGCTGTGCAGTATTTTCGCGCGATTGACGGATTAGGCAGAATTGTTCTCCCCGCTGAACTTCTCCATCACTTAAATTGGGAAAAAGGGAAAATGTCTGTTTCGATTGAAGAAAAGGATGGCTGCTTAATCGTTTCTTCCGTCCCGGCTGCAGGTCGACCCCCAGCGTCTCCTTCCTCTGTCAAATTCCAGGACAGCCCGGACGGACAATCGAAAATCATTTCTCTGCCGGTGTCTAAAAAATGAAAAAACCGCTTCCCTATTTTTATTAGGAAAGCGGTTTTTTGGCTCTTTTGGGGGTTGGACATCCACGGTGGGGCGATTTTGAAAAACCGGCCCTAAAAAGCCCGGAAACCCTCATGAATACTGAAAAAAATAGGGGTGACATCTATTTCGTCACCCCTTCTTGGTCGAGGTGATGTGATTCGAACACACGGCCTCTACGTCCCGAACGTAGCGCTCTACCAAACTGAGCCACACCTCGATAGTAAAATCAAGCCCCGGAACATCAAAAATACCGGGGCTGATTCATGGCTGCGGAACTAGGATTCGAACCCAGACAAACAGAGTCAGAGTCTGTCGTGCTACCCTTACACAATTCCGCATCAAACAGCAATAACTATTATACTAATTTTTCCATAAAAGTCAAGCTATTTTTCTATTTTATTTTTTTCAGGACCTAAAATAGCATTTCCTAGGACATCCGATCCTATGCACAAACTATTTTTCACTTGAACCGAATCGCTTTGCGTACTATAATAGGGAAAGCAAAAGGATCACATATCACACTTAGGAAAGTAGGATTCACATGAAATACGCCGTAGTATTATGCGATGGCATGGCGGATTACCCCATTTCCGCTTTAAAAGATCAAACGCCCATGTCTGTGGCAAAAAAGCTCTGCATGGATTTCTTATCTTCTAAAGGCCAGGTAGGTCTGGTAAAAACTGTTCCCGATGGTATGAAACCTGGCAGTGATGTGGCAAATCTTTCCGTGATGGGATACGACCCAGCCCAATATTACACCGGGCGTTCTCCCTTAGAAGCCGCTTCTATCGGCATTGATCTTCAGGACACTGACGTCACCCTGCGCTGCAATCTTGTAACCCTTTCTGAGGATCACAGCTATCAGGATAAGATGATGGTCGACTACTGTGCTGACGACATCTCCTCTCAGGAAGCAAAAATTTTAATCGAATATATCCAGGAAAAGCTAGGCAGCGAGATCTTTCATTTTTATCCTGGCGTCAGCTACCGTCATTGCCTGGTGTGGAAAAATGGGCGGCCCAATCCTGGTACTCTTACTCCTCCCCATGACATTACCGGCCGCAAAATTACTCAATATATCCCAAACGGGCCTTATGTCTCAGAGCTTTATAAACTCATGGTGCAAAGCTATAACCTTTTAAAGAGCCATCCTGTCAACCTAGACCGGATCAAGCGAGGAAAACGCCCGGCTAATTCTATCTGGCTTTGGGGCGAAGGCCAGCGTCCCCGTCTCGACAGCTTTGAATCAAAATTCCATAAAAAGGGCTCCGTTGTTTCCGCTGTAGACCTCATCAAGGGAATCGGCTTGTGCGCTAAAATGTCCTCAGTAGACGTAGACGGCGCTACCGGCTATATCGATACTAATTTTACTGGAAAAATGGAAGCTGCTCTTCAAGAATTCCGCAAGGGACAGGATTTTGTCTATATCCATGTAGAAGCGCCTGACGAATGCGGCCATCGCGGGGAAATGGAAAACAAGATCAAGGCGATCGAACTGATCGACGAAAAAATATTAACTCCCCTGACAGCCGCTCTCAGGGAAGCAGGTCCTTTCCGAATCATGGTCCTGCCGGATCATCCCACTCCTTTGTCGACCAAAACCCATGCTTCCGATCCGGTTCCCTACCTAATTTACGACAGCGCTCGAGAGCAATGCAGCGGTGTTTCCTGCTTCTGTGAGGAAACCGCAAAGCAAACGGGTAATTATGTTGAAGCAGGCCCGATGTTGATTGAAAAGCTGTTTTCTGCTATCCAGGCTTAAGGAGGTGTTACCCTATGACACCAGAAGCTATCCAACGAATCAACGAGCTGGCACGCAAAGCCAAGGCCCAGGGCCTTACCCCAGAGGAAGCCCAGGAACAGAAAAGGCTTCGCCAGGAATATTTGGACAGTGTTAGGAAAAACCTGGTCTCCCAATTAGAAAACATGTCAATTTTGGAGCCGGACGGCACGAAAAAGAAGGTTCAAAAGAAGAAAAATTAAATTCTGCTCCGTCTGGATTTACGGTTGTACAAACAGACCTATCCATTCATTAGGGCTATTCTATTGATACCCTTATAATAACCCTTAAAAATCTAATTTCTTCTCTTTATCAGCGTCTTTCTTCCTAAATGCAAATCCATTTTAGGAAATCAGATAAACCTTTTTTGCTTTATTGCCCTGTTATCAACACTTTTCGCCGGATACTGGAATTTTTGTTTTCCTTGCGCGGCCAAAACTGGCTGCACAGGGGAAATAGCAATAAAGCCCTGGAAAGATTAAATCTTTCCAGGGCTTTATGTTATGTATTCTATTTATCAGGCAAGAATTTCTCCGTCTACCGTGCCTTTTAATCCAGCAGCGTTGGATTCGTCGGTATCAATATGCATAGCAGGGGCAAATTTAGGGCTGACTCTCACCACCACATCTCCAAAGGTCAGGCTGCGGCCATCGCTCTCCAGCTTCACACAAACCACCTGCTTATCGTTCAAAGAAAATTTTTCAGCAGCGGCGGGATCCAGATGGATATGACGCTTAGCAGCGATCACGCCTTCCTTCAGTTCTACTTCGCCCGCGGGTCCAACCAGCTTGCAGCCTGGCGTGCCGGCGATATCTCCGGATTCCCTGATGGGAGCCGCGATACCGATCTTTCTGGCGTCAGTCAGAGAGAGCTCTACCTGAGAAGCAGGGCGGACAGGCCCTAAAATGGAAACACCCTTCATTTCTCCTTTGGGCCCAATTACGCTAACTCTTTCCTCACAGGCGAATTGTCCTGGCTGGGAAAGATCCTTTTTATTGGTCAACCGATATCCCTTTCCGAACAGGGTATCCAAGTCCTCTTGGGACAGATGCACGTGACGCGCGGAGGTTTCAACCATAACTTTCATAACTCATACACTCCTGATTGATTCATTTTTGATATTATTATCATACAACCCCACGCCGCAAAATTCAACTAAATCCTTTTAATTTTTTCCCTTTTAAGCGTTTTTATGGTATAATTATTATTACATTATGAGAGGCGGCTCAGTTGTCAAATGCGAAAAACACGTATCCCGCCGCAGGTTCAGCAGCTATTTTACCGAAAACGGCATACAGAGCCGTTTCTCCCCGGCAAGTAGTCGCGGCGGCGCATATACGGCGCGGCGGCAGCTTTTCATGCAATCGTATTTTTAAAAGCCTGACTCTAATGGCCTATGCTTCCTAATAGGAAACGGCAAAGCCCAGCCTCCCGTATCAGTTTATCCGCATATAGAGTTTCATGGCGGCCAGCGGCGTAGGCTGGCCGGCCGCGCAAATTAAGCACATCCTGTACTATCTGACCAGACAACGTGGTCTCAAACTCACGCGCCTGCCGCTGTTAAGCAGGCCGAGGGAAAAATTCATCAGAACGGAGAGAAGAAGCTATGTATGAAACTTGGAACAGCTTACAAGAAGCCTGCCTCCAATGTCATAAATGCGGTCTTTGCGAAGGCCGTCACAATGTGGTTTTCGGTATAGGCGTAGAAACCGCCGAGGTCATGTTCATCGGGGAAGGCCCTGGAGAAAATGAGGATTTGCAAGGGGAACCCTTTGTCGGGCGCGGCGGGCAGCTTCTGGACAAAATGCTCGCCGCCGTGGACTTAAGCCGGGAGAAAAACATTTACATTGCCAACATCGTCAAATGCCGTCCTCCGCAAAACCGGGATCCCTTACCGGAGGAGCAGGAGGCCTGTATCGACTGGCTGCGGAACCAGACGGCTCTAATTCGTCCGAAAATTATCGTATGCCTTGGCAGAATCGCCGCCGCGAAAATCATCAAGCCAGACATCAAAATCACTAAGGAGCACGGCGTCTTCTTTGAGAAAAACGGCGTGGTCATGATGGCAACCCTTCATCCGGCCGCTTTGCTTCGGAATCCCTCCCAAAAGCCCGGCGCTTTTGACGACTTTCTAAAGCTTCGGGAAAAAATCCATGAGCTTTGCGATCATACCTATGAGGAAGCGTAAGTCCGACAAACGTTAAACCATTCTACAATTACAGGCTCACAGCCTTTTAAGGAATCTGGAGAAGCATTACCGTCTCGGAATTCATCTCATTTTCCCTCCTCGCTTTGTGTTTTCCGCGAAAAACGCCAAAAAGCACAAAGCCTTTATATGCTTAAATCAACCTTACCGCGTTTATGAAAGCCGCCCCTTGGAAAGGGAATTTCCTTTTCCAAGGGGCGGCTTTGTCCAGCAGTCTCGGAACCTGCAAGAGACCGGAAGCCGCAGGAGCAATTGTCCTTCTTTAAGCTTATTCCTGGATTCCCGGGATTTTCGGCAGGCCGTTGAAGCCTCTTTGCAGATCCTCGTCTGTAGGAATATAGTCCGTCATACGTCCCTCCAAATAAGCGGAGTAAGCGGTCATATCGAAATAACCGGTACCAGTCAGGCCGAAAAGGATGGTCTTTTTCTCGCCGGTCTCCTTGCACCTGAGCGCTTCATCCATCGCCGCGCGGATAGCGTGGGCAGATTCCGGCGCCGGGAGGATCGTTTCCTTCTTGGCGAATTCCACCGCCGCCTCAAAGACTCTTGTCTGCTCTACGGAAACCGCCTCCATGTAGCCGTCATGATACAGCTTGGAAAGAATAGGAGACATACCATGATATCTTAAGCCGCCGGCATGATTAGAAGAAGGGATAAAGCCGGAGCCCAGGGTATACATCTTGGCAAGCGGTGTGATCTTTCCGGTATCGCAGAAGTCATAAGCATACTTTCCTCTGGTGAAGGAGGGGCATGAGGCGGGCTCTACGGCTATGATGCGCGGATCCGCCTTTCCCAGCAGCTTATCCTGCATAAAGGGAGCGATCAGGCCGCCCAGGTTTGAGCCGCCGCCGGCGCAGCCAATAACCACATCTGGATATTCCTCCAGCTTTTCCATGGCGATTTTGCTTTCCAGCCCGATAATGGACTGGTGCAGCAGCACCTGGTTCAGCACCGAGCCCAGCACATAACGGTAGCCCTCGGTGGATACCGCCTTTTCCACCGCCTCCGAGATCGCGCACCCCAGGCTGCCGGTGCAGTCCGGGTCCTCCGCCAGAATCTGGCGGCCCACATTAGTGGTATTGCTGGGGCTGGCGATCACGCCGGCGTCAAAGGTCTGCATGACAGCCTTGCGGAATGGCTTCTGTTCATAGGAAACCTTTACCATATATACCGTCAGCGGGATTCCAAAGTAAGAGCAGGCCTCGGAAAGAGCGGTGCCCCACTGGCCGGCTCCGGTTTCGGTGGTCAATCCCTTCATTCCCTGCTTCTTGGCGTAATAGGCCTGGGCAATCGCGGAATTCAGCTTATGGCTGCCGGAGGTATTGTTGCCCTCAAATTTATAATAAATCTTCGCCGGGGTGCTCAGCGCCTTTTCCAGATTGTAGGCGCGGATCAACGGAGACGGACGGTAAATTTTGTACATCTCCTGAATTTCTTCCGGAATATCGATATAGCGGGTCGTATTGTCCATTTCCTGCTTCGCCAGCTCCTCGCAGAAAACCGGATATAAATCCTCTACTGCGGCGGGCTTCATTGTGCCCGGATTGATCATGGGATCGGGAAGCTCTTTCATATCGGCACGAAGGTTATACCATTGCTTCGGCATCTCGTCTTCGCTCAAATACAGTCTGTGGGGAACCTTTACCATTTGAATCACTCCTTGAAAAATAAAAATAAAAAAGACCTTTGTCCCAATTACTGGGACAAAAGCCTTAACTTCTGCGGTACCACCCGGTTTGATGATTATAACCATCCACTCAATTTACATACTATCATATGCACCCCGCTGATAACGGACAGGGCTCCCGTCGACGCCTACTCCCGAATCTTTCGGTTTCAGGCCGCCCTCGCAAGGCCATTCAGTAAATTCTATGCTGCCGCATTCACACCAGCCAGCGGCTCTCTGATACACCCGTCTTTACTTACTTTTCTTGCTCCACGGTTTCTTGGTTTGAAATTTGTTATTATCTTACGCCTGGATGCCCCGTTTGTCAACCCTTTTTTCAAAAAATTTTCTTTTTGCTTTTTTGCGAACAGGAAAGCCCACTTTTATTTTTCCCTTTTCTCTTGACAAATGGAGAAAATGTGGTACATTGAAATTATACTTCTAGAAATTATTTTATAAAAGATTTTCGATAAGAAGGAGTGTCGTTTATGCTGCAGCAGGTTATGACCGCCCCGGGCGTGATCGAGTTTAACGAGGTGCCGGTGCCCGAGGTAATGCCCGGCCAGGTACTGGTCAAAATACAAAAGATCGGAATCTGTGGTTCGGATATCCATGTGTATCACGGGAAGCATCCCTTCACCAAATATCCGGTTACCCAAGGCCATGAGGTTTCCGGTGAAATCGCCCAGATTGGACAAGGGGTGGAAGGTTTTTCCGTCGGGCAGAAGGTCACGATTCAGCCTCAGGTGGTATGCGGAAAATGCTATCCCTGCCGCCACGGAAAGTATAATCTCTGCGAGGAGCTGAAGGTCATGGGCTTCCAGACCACCGGCGTAGCCTCCCATTATTTTGCGGTAGACGCTCAAAAGGTCACCCCTCTGCCGGAGGATATGAGCTTTGACGAGGGCGCTATGATCGAGCCATTAGCTGTCGCCGTTCACGCCATCAGGCAGGCGGGAGACGTTACCGGCCTGAAAATTGCTGTTCTTGGCGCCGGACCTATTGGAATTTTGGTTGCCCAGGCGGCCAAGGGCATGGGAGCCCAGAGCGTTATGGTCACCGACATCAGCGACGTTCGCCTGGCAAAAGCCAAGGAGTGCGGCGCAGATTACTGTGTTAATACGAAAAATACCGACTTTGGCGACGCTATGCTGGAATACTTCGGCCCGGACAAAGCCGACGTGATTTACGACTGCGCCGGCAACGACATCACCATGGGGCAAGCGATTAAACATGCCAGAAAGGGCAGCACTATTATCCTGGTGGCGGTGTTCGCCTCCATGGCCAAGGTAGATCTCGCGGTTCTCAACGATCACGAGCTGGACCTGAACACCACCATGATGTACCGCAACGAGGACTACCTGGATGCCATCCGGCTGGTCAATGAAGGCAAGGTTACCCTGGCTCCCCTGGTTTCCAAGCATTTCGCCTTCCGGGATTACCTAAAGGCTTACCAATACATCGACGACAACCGGGAAACCACCATGAAAGTGATTATTAATGTACAGGAATAAAGGTAATCCATATAGAACGAAGCAATAGAACGAAGCACTGGAAAAGGGGGCTCCGCATGCAAGCGGAGCCCCCTTTCATAAATTTCATACAAGCCCTTATTCAGCCCTTCTGCCGCCGTAAGCTTATTTTTACGCCTTATATCCCAGCGCTCTGTTCCTTCTCCCTTTTCCAGCTTATAAATGAAGCTTTTTGTGAATTTCGCGATACATGGCTTTCCAGTTGAAAATAAGCTGAAGGGAAATCACAATCAGGCTGGCCGCGGTACAAATCACCGAGGGAGCGATGACCCCAAGCACTCCGGTAAACAGAAAAACCAAGGGAACGACGCCCAGAACGGCGCAGAGGATTAAATGAATCATATAATCCCGGTCCGGCATCCGGAGCACCCGGGAGAGGATGATCACCGCCAGCATAGCGCCGATGCAGACAGAAGGAAACACATAATCAACTGACCAGCCTCTCCATCCGGTAAGCCAATCCCACAGGAAGGCAACCCCGGAGATCAGAACCAGCTGCCAGACGATATTGTTCAGCAGCTTCGCCTTTTTTACAATGCCTACCACCGCCCAAAGCCATCCGCAGCCCAAGCCCAGCACAGCGAACAGTGACCACCAAATCCCGGTAGGCACCAATAGGTTGACCGCGACACATATGATGGCTGCGGTCAGGGCTGCGCCTGAAATAATTTGGATCAGGCGCTTGGTAAAGCTTCTATTTTCCGGAAGCTCCGGATAGCTGGGAGCCTCCTCCCTTTTCCCGGACAGATTCCCTCCGCATAGGGGGCAGCGCTGATGTGCGCCCGCCACCCACACGCGGCAGGATTTACAATAAAGCATAGACTAATCCTTCTCTCTAACCGAGGCGTTGCTCTTGATCTCGACATCAACTCCCATACCGGAAAGCAGGCGAAAGAAATTCCGCTGGATATCCGTATCCTCATACCGTGAGCTAAAGCCAACGGACAGCGCGTCGCCGCAGGAGCAGACGCAAACTTGCAGCTTAGCGGTACTGGCAAATACCGAAAAGCTTTCCACAAATGGCGAGATTTCTTCCGGAAGCTTTACCTTTCCCACGTTGGAAACCACCATCGTTTCTCCAAAGTCGGAAACGCGGCGGGCGATTCTCAGGCAAAAATTTTTAAAGGATAGAGGAGCGATCTTCGCGAAGGGATTTCGCTCCACCGCCATATAACCGCTGATCCGGCTTTTCAGCCGGTCCTGCGTAAGCTCCCGCTCAAAAGAGCTTTTCAGTGAAGCGATGATATCCTCCAGGTTTTCTTCTCCTTCCTGAAACCGATAGGCCACCCGGATATTTCCAAAAAAGTTCCGGGTAGTTTCCGAAAAAAAATACTGGCGCAGATTCACCGGAACCGTAATCACCACCGGCTTTTTCTCCTTGTAAAGCATCATCTCCCGGTGGATAGAGATCATCAGCAGAGCGCAAAGAAAAACCGTAAGGGTACTGTCATAAGCTTTTGCCAAATCCAATACCTTCCGGCAGGACATCAGTCCTTCCGTGACCCGGTACTCCTCGCTGAATCTGCCGGTAAGGCGGTACGCCCGGCCCGGCAGGCCGGACCTCACTTTTTTCACATGCTGATAATATTTTTTAAAGCTGTCCTCCGCCCTGGAAGAAATTGGAGCCGGGGAAAGCTCGTCGGCCAGCTCTCTGGGAACCTGGCCGGGATGGACCGCTGAGAGGTAGACGCATAGCAGATACTGCAAAAATTGCAGCGCGCCGGTGCCATCTGTCAGGGCGTGATAAACCTCCAAATTAATCCGGTTGCGGTAATAGCTTACATCGAACAGCAGGTGGCGCTGGTTCCGGTAAAACAGCTGGGAGCATACCCCCGTGTTTTCCTCATGAACCTTAGGCCGAAGATCTCCGGCCTCCAGATAGTACCAAAACAGGCCGTTTCTAAGAATATACAAAAAATGGGGAAAGCACTCCAGCGTCTGATCCAGAGCCTGCTGCAGCGGCGCCTTCTGGATCCGCTCGGTCAGCTCGCAGGAAAAGCGGAACACTCCGGTATTCCGCTTGCCGCTGGTGGAAGGGAAAATCTTGCCCACGTTATCCAGCTTAAGCCAGCTACCTGCCTGATTCATCCCTTTCACCCCCGTTTAAAAACGTGTTAATCAGGGCATGGGCCCGGCGCACATGAATATAACCGGTGCCCAGCCCCATAAAGCCGTGCAAGGCGTCCCGCATCCGGTAAATAGTCACCCGGCTCCCCGCCGCCCGCAGCTTTCTGCCATAAGCCTCCCCCTCATCCCGCAAGGGATCAAACTCAGCGGTAATGATCAGGGTATCCGGCTGATCGGAAAAGTCCTTTGCCAAAAGCGGCGCAAAATACGGATTTTTTAAATCCTCGTCATCCCGCTTGTAAAGATCAATATATTCGCAGATTCTCCTGGAGGTCAAAAGATATTCGCTCCCGTTTTCCATCACTGAGGCGAACGGCGACGATTCGCTGTGGTCGTAATAGGTAGCCGGATAAATCAAAATCTGGCGGGGAATATAAAATTCTCCTTCATCCCGCGCCCGTAAGGAAACCGCTGCGGCCAGATTACCGCCGGCGCTGTCGCCGATCACTGTCACCCTACCCAGGTCAAAGCCAAAGCTTTTCGGCCTGACAAACAGCTCCCGGGCAGCAGCGTAACAATCATCCAGCCCCTGAGGAAACGGATGCTCCGGTGCCAAACGGTACTCCACCGAGATCACACGGCTTCGGGCCGCCTGCGCCAAAGCGTCGCACACCTTATTGTAGGTGTCAATGCTTTCAGTCACCCATCCTCCTCCGTGGAAAAACAGCAGTGTGTTTTTCCCTGTATTGTCCTCTGGAGTATAAATTCTGGTGAGAATCTTTCTTCCCTCAGACACAATGGTATGATCCTGCCATCGGTCTTTCGGCAGGAGGGCCGGCAGTCTTAAATAGCGGATAGACCTTTCCAGCGGATAGGTCTTTCGAATGTCAATATCCGGATAGGACAGCACCTTCAGAGCAAGGCGCATAAACTTATTGATCGCCATAAAAATCCTTTCCGCGCAACCGCAGGCCGTTGTTCTTTTTAAGGTATACTGCCTCTAAATAATAAATATTTTGCTATCCATCTTACAAAAAATATTCGTTTTCAAAAAGGAAGAAACTCTTTTAAATCTATGATAAGCTGTATAAGGCCGGCATAGGTCAAGCTTCCCGCTCTTGTAAAAAAGGCCTGCCGTTTCTTTCCTATAGGCTTAACCCTAGGCCCCTATCATTCCATCGGTAGCTTTGCCGTCATTGGCAGTGTGAGGTTATTATACCACATATAGCCGCCGATCACCAAATTTCTTTTTGCCCAGTCCTTTTTCCTTCTTCTTTCTTTTTGCTCTCGCGCTGATCTCAGAGGCACTTTTTTATTTGAAATCATCTTTTAGCCCATCTTGCAGCTATGCTCCAGGGATGTATGCATGGAGAAAGGTCTGAATCCTAGGGCAAAGCCCTAGCGGGAGAAAATCCCCCGTTTGATTCAGATCGTATTTCCCTTGTAAACAGGCCGCACCGCCGTCGTCATGGGCATTCAGCAGGAGCCCGGTTTCCGCACCAGCGGATCTTCCCTTTTACCAGCACCATAAAAATTTCATAGTCCTGGTCCAGCACGACCAAATCGGCGTATTTCCCGGGCTGAATACTCCCCGTAGTTTTATCCGCGCCAAGCTGAACCGCCGGATTTAAAGTCATCGCTTTTACCGCCTGCGCCAGAGGAATCCCAAACCTCAGCAGATTTCGCAGCTCCTGGTGCAGATTCGTAGTGGATCCCGCCAAGGTGCCATCCCGTAATAGAGCTGTGCCCTGGCGCACCCAAGCTCTTTGTCCTCCCAGGGTGTATTCTCCGTCGGGCATACCAGCGGCCCGCATAGAATCGCTGACAACCACCGCCCTACTTCCCAGTATCCGGAACGCCAGCCGCAGCATTGCCGGATGGATATGAATCCCGTCACAAATCAGCTCCGCCCGAACCTGCTCGCTGTCCAGCACCGCGCCTGCCGGACCTGGCTCCCGATGGCCGAGAGCAGCCATGCCGTTGAACAGATGGGTGGCCTGGCCCACCCCTTGACGAAATGCTTCTAACGCTCCCTCGTAAGAAGCCGCTGTATGTGCCATAGAGATCACACACCTGGAGCGAACCCGCCGGATAAAATCTTCGGCGCCCTCCAGCTCCGGCGCTAAGTCCACAATTTTAATCAGGCCGGGATACCGATTCCACAGTGCTAAGAATTCCCCGGCGTCCGGCTTGCTGAGACGGCTTTCCTTTTGCGCTCCCTTTTTCAGCGGCGATAAATAAGGGCCCTCCAGCCGGGCGCCGTGAACATAGGCCCCCGGCAGGCCCTGTCTTTGACCCGCGCGGATCATATCCAGAATGGGAGGAAGCCCCTCAATGGGCCTGGCCATCACGGTTGGACAAAAGGAGGTAACCCCATGCCTGGCCAGTTCTTCCGACATAGCGGCCAGCGCCTCCAGAGAGGCGTCCTCCACATCGAAGCCGCCGCATCCGTGAATATGCTGGTCAATCAACCCGGGGATCACCAGCTTATTGGAAAGATCAATCCAACCGCCCGGCTCCTCATCCCGCCAAGGCGTCAGAGCCGTAATCCATTCTCCTTGGACCTCAATATCCTTTGGCGACAGAATAAAATCCTGATCCAATACTATTCCATTTTTTAAACGCACGGCACTTCCTCCCGTTATTGGTATTTCTCCTATTAGACTGAGCTTTCCCTTTTCAGGCTTTTATCTCTCATGCTTTGTGATATCATGAGGCCGACACGCGGCCGGCCATGCGGCCTTATTGAGTTTAGCTTCGGCCTTCTGCGCTTTTGAGGGCTCCGGGGAGCCTATCTCAGTTTATGTTGGCTCCCCATCATCGGCGCCGCGGTCTGACCGCTTGACGGAGGCAAAGCCCTCCTTCGCTGATTTCAGCACCCGCCTATTAGCTCAGTTCCAGCATCCCATGATAAAGGCGGTAATAAATCCCCTTTTGTGCCAACAGCTCCTGATGGCTGCCCCGCTCTACGATTTTCCCGTGCTCCAGCACCATAATAGCATCGGCGTTGCGAACTGTGCTCAAGCGGTGGGCGATGACGAACACTGTGCGCCCTTCCATCAGCCGGTCCATCCCCTTTTCAATTAAAGCCTCTGTACGGGTATCAATAGAGGAAGTGGCCTCGTCGAGAATCAGCACCGAGGGGTTTGCTATGGCGGCGCGGGCGATAGCCAGAAGCTGCCGCTGGCCTTGAGACAGATTGGCGCCGTCCGCTGTTACCACTGTCTGGTAGCCCTGGGGCAGCCGGCGGATAAAGGAATCCGCGTTGGCAATTTTGGCCGCCCTTTCGATTTCCTCCTGGCCGGCGTCCAGATTGCCGAACCGGATATTGTCCGCGATGGTTCCGGTGAAGAGATGAGTGTCCTGAAGCACAATGCCCAGCGACCGGCGCAGATCCTTCTTTCTAATCTCTCGGACGTCAAAGCCATCGTACATTACGCTGCCTTCCTGCACGTCGTAAAAGCGGTTGATCAGATTGGTAATGGTGGTTTTCCCCGCGCCAGTGGAGCCTACAAATGCAATTTTCTGCCCCGGCTTAGCGTAGAGGCTGATATCCTTCAAAATGGGATGCCCGGAATCATAGCCAAAGTACACTTCCCGAAAGCGCACGTCTCCCCGCAAAGGCACCAGGGTTCCGTCCTCTCGGCGCCATGCCCATTGCTCCTCTGCCCCATCGGCTTCGACGTGAACCCGCTCCACCTTGCCTTCGTCCTTTTCCGGCTGCTGGGCCATGGCCTCGAATACCCGCTCCGCGCCTGCCAGGGCGGCCAGCAGAAAATTTCCCTGCTGGGTGAATTGATTGATCGGCGCGGCGGCCTGCCGGACAAACACCAAATAGCTGGCCAGGCTTCCTACATCCGTCATGCCCTGTAAGGCCATAACACCGCCCAAAATGGCCACAATGGCATAGTTGATATAGGAAATGCTCACCACCGCGGGGATCATTGTGGCGGCAAAGGCCTGGGCGCCGGTTCCCGCTTTTCTGAGCGCCTCGTTTTTCTCCCGGAAGCCCTGCATATTTTCTTCCTCATGGTTAAAGACCTTTACCACCTTCTGGCCGTTGACCATTTCCTCAATATAGCCGTCCAGCTCTCCCAGGCTTTTCTGCTGCATGGTATAATAGGCCTTGCTCCGCTTGCCGCTGAAACGGATGTAGAGGAACATCGCCCCATAGCATACAGTAACGATAAGGGAAAGCTGCCAGTTGAGAATGAAAAGGATCAGCAATGTCCCCGCCATCTGGATAAAGCTTTGAATCACCATGGCAAAGCTGTTGTTCAGGGCGTCGGAAATCGTGTCCACGTCATTGGTAAAATAGCTCATCACATCGCCGTGCCGCCTGGTGTCAAAAAAGCGCAGAGGAAGGGTTTGCAAATGGGAAAACAAATCTCTGCGGATATCGAAAAGCACTCTTTGAGCGGCCTTCACCATAATTTGGGTATAGCCGTAGGCCGCGGCTACGCCGACTGCGTAAATCACCCCGGTGACCGCGACGCCGGCGATCAGCGTTCCCATATCCCCCGAGGACAGGCTGTTGACCACCGGGCGGATCATATAGGTTCCCAGCAGGTTCGCCAGGGCGCTCACTGTTACCAGCACCGCCACCCACAGCAAAAGGAGCTTATGGCGGCCCAAATAGGACAGCAGAGTTTCCACAGTATAGCGGAAATTTTTAGGCTTTTTCCCGGTGATTTGCCGTTTCGTCATCAGTCCTCCTCTCCTTTCATCTGGGAAGCATAAATTTCCTGATAAATAGAATCCTTTTCCAGCAGCTCCCGGTGAGTGCCCGTACCATGGATTCTACCGTCATCCAGGATGATAATTTGGTCTGTATCCATCACCGACGTGATCCGCTGGGCGATGATGATTTTAGTTACATCGGTCAATTTTGCCAGCGCCTCGCGGATTTCTCCTTCAGTAGCAGTATCTACCGCGCTGGTGGAATCGTCGAAAATCAGCACCTTCGGCTTTTTCAGCAGGGTACGGGCGATACAGAGCCGCTGCTTCTGCCCGCCGGACACATTTACACCTCCTTGCCCCAAATCGGTATCCATTCCCTTGGGCAGCCGCTCAATAAACTCATCGGCCCTGGCCTTGCGGCAAGCCTCCCACAGCGTGTCGTCATCCGCCTCCGGATTTCCCCATAGCAGATTTTCCCGAATCGTGCCGGAAAACAGCACGTTTTTTTGCAGCACGATTCCCACCGCGTCCCGCAAAGCCCGCAGGTCGTAGTCACGGACATCGCGGCCGCCCACCCGCACGGTTCCCCGGGAGGCGTCGTACAGCCTGGGAATCAGCTGTACCAGGGTGGTTTTTGCCGAGCCGGTGCCGCCCAGGACTCCCACCGTCTGCCCAGCCTTGATAGACAGGCTTACGTCGGAAAGAGCGTATTCCTGTGCCTCCGGCTTATATTTAAAAAATACCCGGTCAAAATCCACGCTGCCGTCGCGCACCTGGCCGACCGGCTGTTCCGGCGAGGAAAACGCCGGCTGCTCTTCCAGCACCTGGCCGATACGGTGAGCGCTGGCCAGCGACCGGGTCAGCAGCAAAAACACGTTGGAGATCATCATCATTGAGTTCATAACCTGGAAAACGTAGCTCAGGAACCCAGTCAGCTCCCCCACTTGGAGCGTGGAATTTAGAATCATATTGCCGCCAAACCACATAATGAGGATGACGCACACATACATTACCAGCTGAAACGCAGGCAGGTTCAGCACCGCGTACTGAAAGGTTTTCTGGCTGGTTTCCATGAGAGAGGTATTGACCTCCTGGAATTTCTCCTCCTCATACTCCCCACGGACGAAAGCCTTTACAGCCCGGATAGCGGTGAGCCCCTCCTGCACCACACCGTTTAAGCGGTCCACCGCCCTTTGCAGCAGGCTGTATAGAGGCGCGATCTTTCGAAGGATGTAAAAGAGAGCCGCTCCTAGAAGGGGAGCGCAGACCAGGAAAACCAGCGCCAGGGTTGGGTTCATCCAAAAGGACAGCCCTACGCCCATCACCAGCATCACCGGTCCCCGAACCATAGGCCGGAAGCCGCCGTTGACAGCGTTTTGCAGCACCGTTACGTCGGTGGTCATCCGGGTCACCAGGGATGAGGACTCGAAATGATCCAGATTGGAAAATGCGAAGCCCTGTACCTTCTGATACTGGGCCTCCCGGATCCGGGCGCCCCAGCCATAGGCCGCCCGGGCGGCAAACCGGGCGTACAGCAGACCGGTTACCAGCGACAGCAGGGCGCAGATTCCCATATAAACGCCTTGCTGCAAAATATACGGGACATCGTGGTTTTTTACCCCTACATCAATTAAGTCCGCCATCAGGAGCGGGATGAACAGCTCAAAGGCCGTTTCAATCACCACCAGCAAGGCGCCGATGACCATATCTCTCCGATAAGGTCCCAGGTACCGCAGAAGACGTTTCAGATCCGTCATAAAACGCCCTCCTTTTGTCCCCGGAGGTTTCGGTACGCCCGGGAAAGATAACCGGCGAACCTTTCCCGCTCTTCCGCACTGAACCCGTCAAGCATAAGCTCCTCCATTTCACGGCATCGCTCCCGCCAGGTTTCATCAGCGCGATGCCCCTTTTCCGTCAGCTCGATGGAATTGCACCGCCGGTTCTCCTCGTTGGGCCGCCTGGTGATAAAACCGCCCTTTTCCAAGGAGTCCACCATCCGGGACACTGCCGCGGAATCCACCTCAAAATATTCGGCCAGCTCCCGCTGTCCGCAAGGGCCGTGACACGCCAAATAAGTGATCAGCTTCGGCTGACCCACTACCAGGCCTATTTCTCCTAAACATGGCCGGAGATAACTTCGCTGGGCGTGAAACGCCCTGTATAGCAGCATATGAAAAGTACGTTCCATTTAGCTCTTCCTCGCTTATAATTGATCTATCAACAATTGACACATCAATTATAGCAAATCCGGCTGGTTTGTCAATTTTCCCATGGTTTTTTCTGCCGTTAAACCGGCTTTTTATCAGCCGGCCCGAAAAGAGCCCTCCCCTGTAAAGCGTTTGATTTTTTCTTCTCCCCGCCGCATGTTACTTATTAACCGTCAAGTCGAACCAGCGGATTTCTTTTGCCTTGTCAGCGGCGCGCAGCAGGCCCAGATCCGGAAAACCGGGCCTGGGCCTGCTCAAAAGCATATTAAATTTCGGCCATCAACCGCACTTGGAGTAGCCGCAGTTGCGGCAAATGACGCATCCGCCCTCATGCTCCAGCTTTGCGCCGCACTCAGGGCAGAACCGCATTCTGCCCGGCACTACGGTCTCCGCCTGAGAGGCCGCCGGCCCCTCTGCGGCGGAAAGCTCCGGCTCGGCCCAATGTCCCAGCCGTACCTGCTGCTGGTAAACCCGCTCAATCGCCTTAGCGATAGCGTCGGGACAAGAGGTACACTTCATGCCGCTCTGCCGTATGGTGGACGGGCACCGAATGCCCTTCAGCTGATCGATAATGCTTCTCACGTCAATCCCGGAGCGCAGGGCAATAGAGGCCAGCCGGGCAGTAGCCTCCGACTGGGACGGACAGCCACCTGCCTTGCCGGTGTTGGTGAAAATTTCACAAATACCCTTGTCGTCATAGTTCACCGTAATATAGAGGTTTCCGCATCCAATCTTCACCCGTTCGGTGATGCCGGTAGTCATATCCGGGCGGGGACGGGGCTTGATGACCGCCTGACCGCCTTCAGCCGGGGATTCCTCCTGGCCATCCTTTTTCACCTTGCCGATGTTCAGCACCTGCTCGCTGCGGCTGCCGTCCCGGTAGATCGTAACGCCCTTGCAGCCAAGGCGGAAAGCCAGCTTATAAACCTCCGCGACCTCTTCCCGTGTGGCGCTGTTGCAGAAATTCACGGTCTTGGACACCGCGTTGTCCGTATGCCGCTGGAAAGCCGCCTGCATACGGATATGAAATTCCGGACTGACCTCATGGGCGGAAACAAACACCCTGCGGATCTCCTCGGGAATTTCCTCAATTCCTTCCAGGCTGCCTTGTTTAGCGATCTTTTTCATCAGCTCGTCGGAATACAGGCCTCTTTCCTCCAGGACCTCCCGCAAAATGGGATTGACCTCGATCATTTCCGTACCGTCCATAATATTTCGGATATAAACATAGCCAAAAATCGGCTCTACGCCGGAGGAACAGGAGGCCAGCAGCGACAAGGTTCCGGTCGGGGCGATTGTGGTAACCGTAGCGTTTCGCTGGGGAAGCTCCTGATCCAAAGTGCTCTCCTGGAACAGCGGGAAGGTTCCGCGGACCTTTGCCAGCTCCCGACTTTCCTCACGGCCCGCCTCAGTCACCGCTCTCATTACGGTTTCCGCCAGCCGCACGGCCTGCTCGGAGTTGTAGGGGATTTTCAGCCGCAGCAGGGCGTCCGCCCACCCCATGACTCCCAGGCCGACCTTGCGGGTCTGTTTGGTCATAAAGTCGATTTCCTTCAAAGGATACTTATTGGCGTCGATCACGTTATCCAGAAAATGCACTGCTTTTTTGGCGGTAGCCTTCAGCTTGTCCCAGTCAAAGGAGTAAACGCCGTTTTCTTCCCTGAGCATTTTTGTCAGGTTGATTGACCCCAAATTGCAGGATTCATAGGGCAATAAGGGCTGTTCGCCGCAAGGGTTTGTGGATTCGATTTCCCCCGCTTTCGGCACCACATTGTCCCGGTTCAGGCGATCCAGAAAAATAATTCCAGGCTCGCCGTTGTGCCAGGCCGCATCCACGATGCATTCGAATACCTCCCGGGCGTTCAGCGTACCAGTGACCCTGTCGCCGTGAGGATCCACCAGCTCGTAGTCCTTTCCCGCCTCCACAGCGTTCATAAATTTCTCTGTCAGGCCCACTGAGATATTAAAATTGGTGATTTCCTTATTGTTGGTTTTGCAGTGGATAAATTCCATAATATCCGGATGATCCACCCGTAGGATTCCCATATTGGCCCCCCGCCGGGTGCCGCCTTGCTTAACAGCCTCGGTGGCCATATTGAACACCTTCATAAAGCTGATGGGACCCGACGCCACGCCGCCGGTAGAATTCACCGCGCTGCCGCAGGGGCGCAGCCTGGAAAAGGAAAAACCCGTCCCGCCGCCGGATTTATGAATCAGCGCCGCCTGCTTAATGGTTTCAAAAATGCCCTCCATAGTATCCTCCACCGGAAGCACAAAACAAGCGGACAGCTGACCCAGCGGCCTCCCCGCGTTCATTAAGGTTGGGGAGTTGGGCAAAAACTCCAGGTTGGTCATCATTCTATAAAAGGAGTCAGCGAGCGCCTCGCAATCGGCGTTTTCATCATACCGGCGGTCTGACGCGGCAATCGCCCCGGCCACGCGGCGGAACAATTCTTCTACAGTCTCGATGACAACTCCTTCCCCGTTTTTCATGAGGTAGCGGCGTTCCAATACGGTAAGCGCGTTTTTTGAAAGCTCCATAGTTCGGGTCCTCCTCGAAAAGATTGATACTATATATTGTATCACCTGTAAATGATAAGTCAATATTTTGTAGATCATTTTTTCTATTTTCCATAGACAAGCATTCGGATTTTCTGCTTTTTCAGTTGATCCCAAGCCATATCGATAAGCCGTCCGGAGGCTCAGCAGGAATATCATTCCCTACTATCCGCAAGCCTTTCAAAACATCTGAAACAGTTTTCTAAATTTACGGTTCTTTCTCAATTAGCCTTTTCCAACCGCTGTTCCGAGCGGCCGTAATCTCAGCCTCTGCGGGAAAGGTATTTTAACGGAGTTTCCAAGTGTGATAAGGCGCAGAACAAAACCGACGGAAGCCTTCCGCCGGTTTTTCTGAACGCGCAAGCTGGAGCCTGCCATAACCGCCGTCAAAACCAGAGGCCTGGGCAGGCTCTATGAGGGCCTATCGGCGGTAAGCGTTTTGCGCCGCGGCGAATTTTATTTGCATCGCGTCACTTGCCTCACTGCCCGTAAACGGGCGGTCACCGTTTTAATGACAGCTTACCGGCATCGCAAAGCGGTCATTGCAGGCTTGCTTCGCCCGATGCTTGCAGCGAAAGCTTTTGGGGGAGCTTCCTCCACCTCTGCCGATGGGGTTCCAAACAATAAAGCAGCCGGGTTTAGAGCGAACTTTTCAGTGTTCTGAACCCGGCTGCTTTTCTTACGAAAGAGGTTGAAAACCAAAATAACTAAGCAGACCCTGATAGATTCCCCAAGCAAATTCCCACTGATCCTCCCGCAGCTTTTGGGCGTCGGCCCAATTGCTGAGATACGCCAGTTCTACCAGCGCGGCGGGCATAGTGGTGCGCCGGAGAACAAAAAGCGAGGGATTGATCCTGACGCCGTTATCCCGGGTGCCTACTCTCTCAACAATGCCATTGAGAATGTGCTGAGCCAGCCAGTAGGACTGGGTATTGGCGCGGTAAACATAGACCTCAGTGCCGTTGATTTCGGGATTTGTGTTGGAATTGCAGTGAATGCTGATAAAATAATCAGCGGGCCAGGAATTTGCCATATTGACCCGCTCCTGCAGGCTAGTCGCGTTATCTATGCCAAGAACGGTTTCCGGCGTAGGGCGGGACACCCGGGCCTGGAACCTGACATCGTCATTAAGCAGGCTTGCCAGGTAAATTCCCACGTTATAGGTGACATCCTGCTCCCGCAGGCCGTTTCCTTCCGCCCCGGCATTGTGGCCGCTGGGATTGTGGCCCTGATCAATAAATATTCGTATTGCCAAGCTATCGCCTCCTGATAAGTTCTTCTTTATCTTATTCCAGAAGACGGTCAGAAGTGCTCCGCTTTTTGGAAGAACCTCGGGAACTGCTGCCAGCTTCCTCTCTGAACCGATGGATCGCCCGCGTTTCTCTCACGCACTCTAAACGCGTAAGCAGGCCAGCCTTTTTATAGGGCTTTCCTAGGCTTCCAACAGCCTTCCCGCCTCAACGTTTGAGGCAGGAGCTCTTTTTCTCCCCTGCACAAGCCGGGGCATCTCTTGAATAAAGCAAAACGCCTGCGGAGCCTGTTCGTCGAACTCCAGGCTCCACAAGCGCTTTATTCCGTTTGCCCTCGGGCACGTCGGCGCCGACGCGGATGGTCAAGCTTCTCCGGAGGGGACGAAAAGCAGGAATATTCGCGTCAGTCATACCGAGCGCCGGCTGTCAGACGGTGACCGTCACCTTTGTCAGTCCTTCCGGAGCGTCGGGGTTGTTGCCGCGCTGCACCGAAAGCTCGCAGGCAAACAGCTGAATCACCGTAGCGCAGGCAAAGCCTCCCGCTACGCCCTCACATTCCGGCGGCAGAAGAACCGCGTTCCCTCCCGCCAGATCGGCAATTTCCTGTTTATTCGTAATCACGCACACGTCGCACCGCTGGTTTTTCAGCCGCTTAATCATCTCACAGGTATTTTCATCCGTAGCAGAGTCGGTTGCCAGCACAAACACCGGAATAAAATCCCGCAGCATGGCAATGGGGCCATGGGTAAAATTCGCCACGGAATATGCCCTGGAACGGACAAAGGAAGTTTCCTGAGTCTTGATTCCAAATTCCAGCGCGATAGGATAGTTCAGCCCCCGGGCCAAAATAAAGCACTCGTTCATAAAGCGGTACCGGTGCGCCATCCGGGAAAGCTCCTGTGTTCTGTCCAGCATCGCCGCGGCAATCCGGGGCAGCCTCTTCACTAAATCAAGCAGCCGGGGCTCTCCGGACAGCTGAGCAGCCAGCTGGGTCAGCAGGGCAAGCTGGCACAAAAAGGTTTTCGTGGCGGCCAGGCTCTTTTCCAGGCCAGCGCAGCAATTAAGGTGGAACTTTGCCCGCTGGGAAAGCAAAGAGCCTTCGGTATTGGTGATGGCCACAGTCAGCGAACCGTCCCGGTTTCCTCTGTCGATTAGGCTGCAAACATCCTGGGCCGCGCCGGACTGGGAAATTCCAACCACCACCGCGTTAGAAAGCTTCAGCTTTCCGCCATATTTGGTCAGCACCGACGGAGCCGCGATCATTACAGGCAGCCCCACATAGGTCTCAAACACATATTTGGCGAATTTAGCCGCGTTGCAGCTTGTACCCCGGGCGGCCAGCACAAGGCAGCTTGGATTTTTGCTCCGGATCTCCTCCGCCAAAAATTTTACCATGACCTGGTTCTGCTCGATACATTCTCTTAACGCAGCAGGCTCCTCTTGGATTTCCTGAAACATGATACTGTTATTCAATCAAACCATCCTTCTAAATTATGTATATTCTTCATTCGGTTATCCCTTTACCGCGCCGCTGGTTAACCCCCGCACAAAATACTTCTGAATGAACACGCCCGCGATAAAAATCGGTACGGTAGCCAGCGTAGCCACCGCGGAGCTGGCGCCCCAGTCAATGGAAACGGCGCCCAAAAACGACGAAATAGCGATGGGAAGCGTTCTGGTTCCCCTGCCGGTGAGAATTAAGGCGAACATAAACTCGTTCCAGGAGTTCAGCAGCACCATGATTCCGGTAGTAGCCACACCAGGGGCCGTCATGGGAATACAGATCTTCACAAAAGTCCGCATTCTGGAACAGCCATCCACCTGGGCGGCTTGCTCCAGCTCCAGGGGCACATCTTGGAAAAAGCCCTTCATCATCAGCACCGCAAAAGGAAGCTGCAGAGCCGTATGGGCAAAGATTACCGCCAGATAGCTTGTGGCCAGCCCCAGCTCGCGCATCAGCACGTACATGGGCATCATGAGAGCGCCGGCAGGCACCGTGCGGGTTAGAATAATAAACATCGCAATAAACTTGGAGCCCGGAATTCTGATCCGTGCCAGGGAGTAGGCGCATAAAGCTCCCAGCACCACGCAGAGCACCATGGTACTGACAGAAACAATCACGCTGTTTATCATGCTGCCTAAAATATCGTTGCGGACAAATACCCGCACAAAGTGGTCAAAAATCGGCTGATAAAAAAGCTTCGGCGGGTCGGCAAACATAATGCTTTCCGGCTTTACCGATTGAGAAATCAGCATATAAATCGGAACGACGGTCCATATAACAAACAGGCCCACGACTAAAATGGATAGGATCAGCGTTTTTCTCTTGCGTCTCGACTGCATCGCCGTCCACCTCCTATTCTTCCAGCTTCTTGCTGCGCCGCATATAGAAGCAGCTGATCAGCATGATTCCAACTAACGTTACAATAGACAGCGCCATCGCGTAGCCCATTTCGTATTGGGAAAAGCCGACCTTATAGGTATACATCGACAGGGTCTCTGTCGAAAAGCCCGGGCCGCCTTTGGTGAGCACATAGACGGTGTCAAAAATCTTAAAAAGATCCATGGTGCGCATCAACAGGATAAACATCAGAATAGGCATCAGGGCCGGCAGAATAATTTTACGGACGATGCGCCAGAATTTAGCGCCATCCACCTGAGCCGCCTCGATCCAGTCCTCTGAAATGCCGGTCATAGCGGCAAACAGAATCAGGATGGTAAAGGGAGTCATCTGCCAGATATCCACCACCATCACGCTCATTAGGGAGGTGCTCTCATCTCCCAGCCAAGCGATATCGCCTATCCCGATGGTATTTCTCAGCACATAGTTCAGCATTCCAAACTGGGGATCGTAGATATACCGCCAAATCAGGGCCACAACCACAGGAGCGGTAATCATGGGAAGAAGCAGAATCGTCTGCAGCACCCTCAGGGTGCGCTTTAGGTTCCAAAGGGTCAGCGCGATCAAAAAGCCTAATACAGTTTCCAGGGTCAGGCAAACAAAAACAATTATCAGCGTGTTTCCAACCGCCTGCCCGAAGATGCCGTCTTGAAAAATTCTAATATAGTTATCAAGGCCGACAAATGTTTTATCCTTACCTAAATCAAACAGCTTCCACTCAAAGAAGCTCATATAAAAGCAATACGCGATGGAAAGAAAAATAAAAATAAAAAGGAAAATCATCACCGGCAGCGAGAAACAATAACCCATAGCCAAATTTCCGGTGCGCAGGCGACTTTTAGAACGACGCTTCATAACAAGGCCTCCCAGCACTCACAATTTAAAACACCATTTAAGAAACGCGCGAATTACGGTGTCCGGCTGAGGCACCGTAATTCGCGCTAAAGCTTCAATGCTTATCCTTCGGTCATTTTGGCCTGAACCTGATCTAAAGCATCCTGAGCGGTCATATTGCCGTTCATAACGTTCTGCAGGTTTACCTCCAAAATCTCACATTCGGCAGCCCAGGTACCCCAGGAGGGAGCCGGATTGGTGTTCTCATTCAGAATTTCAGACATAGCAGAAAGCATGGGAATGGACTCTTGCAGCTCGGTATCCTCATAATACGCCTTAGTGGCGCCGCAGGTGCTGGACTTCTGGGTGAAGTACTTCTGAGCGTCGGTATCTGTGAAGAACTTCACGAATTCGCCGGCAGCCTCCTTGTTCTGAGAGTCAACGCACACGGACCAGCAGTAGTCGTCGATGATGCCGCCCACGGTGCCCTTATTGGACTTCAGAGCCAAATAGCCCCATTTCCCAGCAGTAGCGCTGCTTTCTTCCTCCAGCCAGGAGGTAGACTGGGTGGCGACCAGCGTCATCGCGGCCTTTCCGCCGGATGCGGTCTGCCCGTTTTCATCCCAGTGGAAGTTCTGATATCCCGAGGGCAGATAAGGAGCCAAATCAGCTAAGAACTCAGCCACCTCAACGCCTTCCGCAGAGTTGACGTTAGGCTCGCCGGCGTCGTTAAAGTACCAACCGCCGTTGCTAGTCAGCAGAGAGCTGAAGATACTGGCCAGGGCGCCGCCCTTTTTGCCCGGGAAGGAAATGGGAGAATACTCGCTGCTGCCGCTCAGCTGCTCGCAAACTGCCAGAAGGTCATCCCAGGTCTCGGGCGGGTCAAGGCTTTCCTGCTCGAAGATATCGGTGCGGTAGGCCAGTACGTGGGTGGTGATCCAGTCCGGCAGGCCGTAAAGGGTGCCCTCGTAGCGGTAGTCATCCACCAGGTTGGTGATATACTTCTCCAAATCTTCCTCCGTGGTATACTCATCCGCGGGAACCAGATAGCCGTTTTTCGCAAACTCCTGGAACCAGGAGGGATGGACGTAAATCACGTCGTAAGCGCCGGTAGCGGAAGCAAGCTCTAACGTGCAGGTTTCGCGCAGGTTTTCCCATGGTACAGAATCTATCGTAACCTGTACGCCGGTCTGCTCTGTGAAAACAGCCGCCTGATCCTGCCAAGCAGGTACAAAAGGTTCTCCTGCCAGGGTCATAACGACCAATTCGCCGGACAGCTCGGGGGTTTCGGCGCCGGAGGACTCCTCCGCGCTGGCGCTTTGGGACTCAGTGCCGCCGGAGCTTTCCGGAGCTGAAGCTCCGGAACCATCACCGGAGCAGGACGCCAGGAACATAGAGCCCGCCAGGGCAACTGCCAGTAAAAGTGCCGCATGCTTTTTCATAGTTTACCTCTCCTTCTTTATCTGAATTTAACTGCTCAGCGCAGGGGAGAAAGCGCCGCCCTGCGCAGAGTGTGACGCTGGCCTTTGATAGCCCGCGCAAAAGACATCACATTTTCCGGAGTACAGCAGCCGCCGTAAACACTGTCTCCGATCTGGAACAGATCCGCCCCGGTCATCTTGCTGTCGATGGCGAAACGGCGGATGACATCCGGATCCGCGCCCTCCTGGGAGGTACCGATGGTGGTTTCCGCCAGCAAGCCGCAATTATGCACCACTGTCACCCACTGGCGCACCAGCTCGATGGTGAGGCCGGGCACCGTTCCGGGCGTGGGCAGTACAATGGCATCCGCCCCTGCCGCGGCAAGCTCCTTAATTTCAGCCTCCGTTACAAATTCGTCGGCATTCACCAGGAAGGAGCAGCCGCCCCAGGGCATTTTACCGGCCTTTACCAGTCCCATTTCTCCCATGCCGCTTCTCACCTGCGCCACGCTTTTCGCGAACTCACCGGCGGACATTTGAGGCGTGTGGATCAGGGTGATATAGCTGGCACCCTGTTCGGCGCCTCTGCGGGCGTTTTCCTCATTGGCCACCCGGCCCTGAGGATAGTCGTCCTCCTCGGTGACGGGCTCCAGAGTCATACCCACCGGTACGCCTACCAGCCGCTTGACGTCGCCAATAGTGGCGCCGAAGCCAAACTGCCAGAAAATCTTTTGGAAAGAATTTTCAATCACCTTTGTACTGGGCTTGCAGCCCTTGCTGCCGGCCTCGTTAAAGCAGGAGCCAAACTGCTCGATTCCCGCCTGGGTGGATTCCATTCCAGGAATCATGGGGAAGTTTACATTATAATGGTTAATGGTGACCATATCGCAGCCCCAGCTCTTCAAAAGCTCGATGTTGCTGACGCCGTCGATCATTGACTGCTTAAAGGTAACCGTTTCACCGATCACCACTCGTCCGCTGGCGGCAAAGATGGCGTTTACCATTTCCTTCCGGGTAGCGTTGATGAGTTTAGCGCCTACGTCCTCTAAAAATTTTACTGCCATGTCCCTCTTCCTCCTGCCGCGAATCGACGGCGTTTATTTAATGTAAGTGGATATATTCCGCATGCTCACGGATGATATCGTCCAGGATCGCTTCCGCATCGTTGACAGAACGGATGAACGGATGGCTGATCAGCGCCAGCAGGGCGTCGTCTGCGGATCTTTCGGCGCCGGCCTTTACCGTCAGAGACTCGTAAGCCTTCACGTGTTTCACAAGGCCGTCAATCGCCGCAGGCATTTTGCCCACATTGAGCGTCCGCAGGCAGTCGCCCTTAACCACTGCGGGAACCTCTACCACCGCCATATCATCAAGTCCCTGGATGCATCCATGATTGGGCACGCAGACAAAGTGAATGGCGCCGTCGTTGGTTTCCATGGAATTGATCAGGGAAACCGCGGCCTCTGAATACCATGCGCCGCCGCGCAGCGACAGGCCGGCCGGCTTAGTGGTCAGGTTGGGATCGCTGTAATCCTTCAGCAGCTGCTTATCCACCTCAATCAGGGATTCACCCCGGGTCTTTTCCTGGGAGGAAATCTTCTCATACAGCTCCTTCTGGTGGAAGTAATACTGCAAATAGCTAACCGGCAGGACGCGCATGGCGAGGGCCTGGCGCTTATTGAAGGCATAGCCCAGCATCTCATCGCAGTTGGGATGGTCTAAAATCTTTTCAAAGGCCTCGTCGGTAACATCCTTGCCGTTGAGATAGATCCCTTTGATAAAGGCAAGATGGTTCAGGCCGAAATAATCGAAAAATACGTCGTCGTTTTCCCAGCCCATGTGCTTTTTGGTGCGCATGAAGGCCGTAATGGGACAGTTGCACAGGCCCACCACGGGAACATCCGTATACCGGGCCACCGCCTCCGTGATAATTCCAGATGGATTGGTAAAGTTGATCAGCTTGGCGCCCGGAGCGTATTTCTTCATCATTTCAGCGATTTCCAGGATCACAGGGATGGTGCGCAGCGCTTTGGCGAAGCCGCCGGGGCCCGTGGTTTCCTGTCCGATATAGCCGTGGCGCAGGCCGATTCTCTCGTCCTTGGCTCTGGCGGGCAGCAAGCCCACACGGAACTGAGTTACGACATAATCCGCGCCTTCTACCGCGGTCTTTAGGTCGTCGGTCATTATCACTTTCGGCGGATTGTCATAATGCTGGCACATTCTCTCGATCAGGCCGCCTACAATTTTCAGCCGGTCCATACGGATATCCATCAGGGCAAATTCCTTTACCTTCATTTTGTCCTGACGGTTAAAAAATCCGTCGATCAATTCAGGGCTGTAGGTGCTTCCCGCGCCGATCACGCAAATCTTCAACTCTTTCATAAACGCACATCTCCTAATCTATAGTTGAAAGCACAGCTTCCACTGCTTCTTTGGCGGGGTAATTCTTCACATTGTGATATTCCCCAATACTCAAAGCGGTAAATACCGCCGCGTAGTCGGCACAGCGCCTGCTGTCCCAGCCGCTCATAGCGCCGTAGCAATAGCTGGCGCCGAAAATATCTCCCGAGCCTACCGTATCGTAGGCTTCCACGGTGCAGCCCGGCCGGCGAACGAGCTCACCGCCGGTTGCCACTACACATCCCTTGCCCCCCTGCTTGAACACTGCTGTCCCCCGGAAGCCCATCTCCTGAAGCAGCTTCATGCAGCCGGCCGGATCCTCTGTTTTCAGCAGGCCCAGCATCTCCTTTCGAGCGGCAAAGAAAATATCCACATAAGGCAGAACGCCTTCTAAATGGCTGAACTCAAGCTGATCGATTCCCTCCACTGGAAACATCTGAACATCCAGCGCAACGGTAATTCCCCGTTCCTTTGCCTTTTTCAGCAAATCCCTGGCTTCGGCAGTCCACAGCTCAGGATAAAGGACATAGCCGGCCACATATAAAAGCTCCGCGCCGCCAAGGTCCTCAATATCAGGTATGTATAAGGGAAGCATCGGTGAGCATCCCTTGAAATCCTTTTCAGGGCCGTCGCAGATCACGATGCTTCTGGTGGTATCTGAATTTGGAAGCATCCGCACCATGGAGCAATCCACCGGAAATGCCTGCAAGTCCCGCAGCATTCTCTTGCCGGACTCATCGTCTCCAACCACAGCGCACAGCCTCACGTCAACTCCCATTCTGGAAAGGGCCTGGCTCACATAAACCGCCGAGCCGCCAGCGGTCACAGTGACGTCCTTTGCCCAAATCTTTTGCTCAAACACCTCTACGGAATTAGGGTTGTGCATCAGGATGTCCTCGCACAATTCTCCCAAAACCACTACGTTCATATTCGTCCTCTCCTCATTGCCAGCTTACATTTTGTCCTCTACTAAAATTTTGTCCGTCAAAGTCAGATACTGCTTGGACCGCTCAAACCGTTTGAAGGATACCGCGACCACCAAGGCGTCGATAATCGCCATCTGGGCGATGCGGGAAGCCATAGCCATACTGCGGAACATCGTCTCCTTGGAATGAGAAACCATACAGATATCCGACACCCGGGTAATGGGCGCTTTCTCCATACCGGTGATGCAAATGGTTGTGGCGCCGTTTTTCTTGGCCTCCTCCAGCATCTTGATGGTATTTTTGGTGCTTCCGGAATGCGAAATCCCAATGGCTACGTCTCCTGTTCTCAGCATGGAGGCGTGGATCAGGCAGTCATAATCGTCAATTCCAATCCGGGAATCAATGCCGGTCCGCAAAAGCCGGTAATGGGCGTCCTGGGCGATAGGCCGGGCATTGCCGCAGGAGAAAAATTCCACCTTATTGGAAAACGCGATATGATTGACCGCTGAAATAAAGTCCTGCCGGTTGAGCATTTGAAGCGTTTCCTGGAGCGCCTGCTGTTCTCCCGCAAAAACCTTTTCCAGAATGGTTGGCTCCGTGTCCTCCACGGTAATATCCTCCTGAATCATCTGGCTCGCGGGCACGATTTCGGCAGCCAGGCTCAGCTTAAACTCATAAAACCCGGCGTATTGCAGGCACTGGCAGAATCGAACTACACTGGCCTCGCTGACCTCACAGGATTCGGCCAGCTGAACCACCGTCATATGAACCGCTTGATCAGGATGATCTATCACAAAATCCGCAATCTTTTTGGAAGCGCCGGACAAAGCAGAGTACGTGGCTTGAATCCGTTCCGTACATCCCATTCCGCTCTGCAGGAACCTTAACTGTTTTTTCATTCTCAATCTCCTCTTTCCGAATAATATCCTTGAGTTAATTAAAGAATAGCAAATTCATGCCTGCAGAACAACCAAAATTTCAAATTTCGTAAAATATTTTTCTTTTTATTGAA
>OKTF01000120.1_pt1 | contig 63251 bp, 56 predicted proteins | sample 1606461 | NCBI WGS metagenome assembly OKTF01 (sample SAMEA3879599, study PRJEB24766) | human gut metagenome | biome: human-associated habitat; feature: feces | place: USA | collected 1985/1987 | reverse complement strand
ATTGCACAAAATCGTCAGTCGGCGGGCAATGGTTTCTTATTCGGAGGCAGCCAAGGGGCTTTCTACTTTATTTTACAGGGACTGGATCGCAGCCTTGATGCGGGCAGCGGCGGTCTTGGTCTTTTCTGCATCGCCAAAGGCGGTCAGGCGGAAGTAACCCTCGCCGCACTCGCCGAAGCCGACACCCGGCGTGCCCACCACACCGGCATTCTCCAGCAGCCAATCAAAGAACTGCCAGCTGTCCATACCACCGGGGCAGCGCAGCCAGATGTAGGGGCTGTTCTTGCCGCCGCAGTACCACACGCCGCACTCATCCAGTGCGTCGGCAATGACCTTGGCGTTCTGGCGGTAGTAATCCAGGTTGGCCTGGATCTCTGCCATGCCGCTCTCGCTGAACACAGCGGCTGCTGCCCGCTGCACCACATAGGGCACACCGTTGAACTTGGTGGTCTGGCGGCGCAGCCAGAGCTTGTTCAGGTTCATGCCCTCCCGCTCCAGCTCCTTGGGCACGATGGTGTAGCCGCAGCGGGTGCCGGTAAAGCCTGCGATCTTGGAGAAGGAGCAGATCTCAATGGCACACTCCCGGGCGCCCTCCACCTCAAAGATGCTGCGGGCCAGAGCCGGGTCGGTGATGAAGCACTCGTAAGCAGCGTCGTACAGGATCACGGCGTCATTCTTCTTTGCGTAATCCACCCAAGCCTTGAGCTGCTCCCGGGTGTAGGCAGCGCCGGTGGGGTTGTTGGGGCTGCAAATGTAGATGATGTCTGCCTTTACGCTGTCATCCGGCATCCCCAGGAAGCCACCCTCCTGGCTGGTGCGGCCGTAAATGATCTTGCGGCCGTCGGTGACGTTATCGTCCACATAGGTGGGGTAGACCGGGTCCGGAACCAGAACGGTGTTATCGGTGTCAAACAGGCCCAGCACATTGGCCAGGTCGCTCTTGGCGCCGTCCGAAACAAAGATCTCGTCCTCAGCCAGCTGGGTGCCCCGGGCAGCGTAGTAGCCCTGGATCGCCGTTTTAAGGAAGCCGTAGCCCTGCTCCGGGCCATAGCCGTGGAAGCCCTCTTTGGTGCCCATCTCAGCGGCAGCCTCCTGCATGGCAGACACCACGCACTTAGCCAGAGGCTGGGTCACATCTCCGATGCCCAGGCGGATGATCTCCTTGTCCGGGTGAGCCTGCTGGTATGCCGCCACCTTATGGGCAATATCCACAAACAGATAGCTGGCTTTCAGCTCACCATAGTGCTTATTCATTTTCATAATGCTTTCCCTCGCTTTTTATCTCAATTTGCATTGCAGCAGCTTTATACCTCGGCCACACCCTCGCAGACCGTAACGGCCGGGCCGGTCATCCGCAGCTGACGGTCCGGCAGCACCTGGATGCACAGTTCCCCGCCCCGCAGAGCGATGTGCAGCGGCTGGCCCGCCGGGCACAGCCCCCGTTCCGTAAGGGCAGCCGCCACAGCGCAGGCCCCGGTGCCGCAGGCCCAGGTCTCGCCGCTGCCCCGCTCCCACACCCGCATCTTGATATGGGTGGGGTCCACCAGCTGGACAAACTCTGTGTTGATCTGCTGGGGGAAGTTCGGGTGCTTTTCAAACGCAGGACCCAGCTTTTCCAGGTCCAAATCGTCCACATCCGGCACGATGGTAACACAATGGGGGTTGCCCACGCTGACACAGCTGACCTGCCAGGTCCTGCCCGCTGCGGACAAGGGCACATCCACCAGCTCCGCTTCCCCCATCTGCACCGCAGGCAGGTCAGCGGGCAGCAGGCTGTACTGGCCCATCTCTACCTGCCACATCCCCTCCCCCTGCCAACGCAGGGTCTTGAGTCCGCTGCGGGTATCGATGCGCAGTTCATCCAGCACCGCACATTCCGGCGCATGGGTGCGCAGCCACTGGGCCACACAGCGGATGCCGTTGCCGCACATCTTCCCCTCGCTGCCGTCGGCGTTGAACATCCGCATCTGGCCATGGGCACCAGGCGTCTCCGGGGCGCAGATGCAGATGATGCCGTCCGCACCAATGGAAAAATGCCGCTGGGACAGCCGGCAGGACAGCTCTGCGATCTGCTCCGGCACACCGCTCTCGCGGCAGTCCAGATAGATATAGTCGTTGGCGCAGCCCTGCATTTTGGTAAACGGAAGCTTCATAGCACAAACCCCTTTCCTGCTGATGCGGAAAACTTACGCTCCTATCATAACAGACCGGGCACATCTGTCAAGCCCCATTTGCTGCAGAAGCTTTTCCGCCCCTCACAGGAAAGCGGCCGGGCAAAATGGTCCTTGTCAAAAATGAGGCTTTCCGCCGCCTCTTTGTTGCAGGTTTTCCCCCAAAGGCCGGTACAGTGTGGACAAAATCAAAAACAGGGCTTGACAAGGGGCGGGGGTTGGGATATAAAAAATAGAGAACACCTGCGCGGGGTGCAGCCCAAACGCTGGCTGCGCAGGAAAATACCAAACCCAAAAAGGAGACCGTGACAATGGATGTATTTGAAAAGATCCGCGCACTGCTGGCGGAGCAGCTGGACATCGACCCGTCTAAGATCACGATGGACAGCGATATCATGAGCGATTTTGAGGCCGACAGCCTGGATATCGTGGACATGGTGATGACGCTGGAGGATGAGTTCGGCGTTGAGGTGCCGGACGATGCCATCGAGACCCTGCACACGGTGGGCGATGTGGTGAACTTTGTGGAGAGCCACCAGAAGGGCTGAGCAGCCCCGTTTTCTTTGACAAAGAGCCCCGCATACCGGCGACGCGATCCGGCGGCGCTGCGGCGGGGCTTTTAATATGGGTTCGTGCGGGACGGAAACGCCGTCTGGCGCACGGCCTTTGGAGGATAGAACAAAATGGCAAAAGACAACAAAAAGCTTGTACAGGCGATCACCAGCCAGGAGGAGAACTTCGCACAGTGGTACACCGACATCTGCGTCAAGGCAGAGCTGGTGGAGTATTCCAGCGTGAAGGGCTTTATCATCCTGCGGCCTTACGGCCAGGCGATCTGGGAGAATATCCAGAAAGACCTGGACGCCCGTTTCAAGGCCAGCGGCCATGAGAATGTGGCCATGCCGGTGCTGATCCCGGAAAGCCTGCTGAAAAAGGAAGGCGAGCTGGTCAATGGCTTCGCGCCGGAGGTGGCGTGGGTCACGATGGGCGGCTCGGACGAGCTTGAGGAGCGGCTGGCCGTGCGCCCCACCAGCGAGACCATGTTCTGCGACCACTGGTCCCGTGTGCTGCACAGCTACCGCGAGCTGCCGATGAAGTATAACCAGTGGTGCAGCGTGGTCCGGTGGGAAAAGACCACCCGCCCGTTCCTGCGCAGCCGCGAGTTCTGGTGGCAGGAGGGTCACACCATCCACGAGACCGCTGCAGAGGCCGAGGCAGAGACCCAGGCACAGCTGGACTGCTACGCAGATACCTGCGAGCAGGATCTGGCTATCCCGGTGCTGAAGGGCCGCAAGACCGACAAAGAAAAGTTTGCCGGTGCAGAGGCCACCTACACCATCGAGGCCATGATGAAGGACGGCAAGGCCCTGCAGAGCGGCACCAGCCACTACTTTGGGGATAAGTTCAGCCGTGCTTACGATGTGACCTTTACCGGCCGCGACAACCAGCTGCACTATCCGTACCAGACCAGCTGGGGCGTGTCCACCCGTCTGGTGGGCGCCATCATCATGACCCATGGTGATGACGACGGCCTGATCCTGCCCCCGGCTGTGGCCCCCATCCAGGTGGTGGTAGTGCCCATTGCCGCCCACAAGCCCGGTGTTTCCGAGAAGGCAGCCGAGCTGGCCGAGAAGATCTCCAAGTATGCACGGGTCAAGCTGGATGACAGCGACAACGCCCCGGGCTGGAAGTTCAGCCAGTGGGAGATGAAGGGTGTGCCCCTACGCCTGGAGATCGGCCCCAAGGATCTGGAGAAGAACCAGTGCGTTCTGGTGCGCCGCGATACCCGCGAGAAGGTGTTCGTCAGCCTGGACGAGCTGGAGACCGCTATCCCCGCACAGCTGGAGGCTCTGCGCCAGGACCTGTACCAGCGCGCCCTGAAGAACCGGGAGGCCCGCACCTGGGCTGCCACCACCATAGAGGAGGTCAAGCAGCTGGCTCAGGCCAACACCGGCTACATCAAGACCATGTGGTGCGGAGACCTGGCCTGCGAGATGAAGATGAAAGAGGAGGCTGGCCTGTCCAGCCGCTGCATGCCCTTTGCACAGGAGCACCTCAGCGATGTGTGCCCCTGCTGCGGCAAGCCCGCCAAGACCATGGTCTACTGGGGCGTAGCATACTGATCCTCCCCTGCTCTGCATAAAAACCAAACAGCCCTGCGGCATCCCAAAAGGAGCCGCAGGGCTGTTTTTATACTTTTTTATATGTCGGTCACTTTTCGTGCCGGGGATATAAGGCCACCGCCACCCGCCAGGACAGCAGGTAAAGCGCCAGCACCACCACAGCTGCCACGGCCACCGCCGTGGTGACCAGGCTCTGCGTGGCAGCTGGCAGGTCCTGGCTGCTGCCCATGAACACACCCATAAAACCTGCCATTGCGCAGATGAACAAAATGTAGGCCACCCGGGCCTTGTTCTGGTCAAAACGGAAGGTCAGCGGCAGCAGCACGATGTTGCCCGCCAGAGACATCAGCACCGCCAGCGCAACGCTCCGGATGACGATGCCCTGCGGGAGGTCTGCCCCATTCACGACCCAGGCCAGCAGACCGCTGCCCCCTGCCAGGAGGCCCGCTATGCCCGCCATGCACAGGCCCACCAGATATTTGCAGCCCACGATCTGCTCCGCCGAGAGAGGCAGGGTGCGCTGATAGACGCTCCACCCGCTGGTGGTGTCCAGCGTCAGCAGGGACATGGGGATGGTGCCGGTCAGCATCCCGGCATAGAGCACCATGAACCAGCTGCCGCTTTTCATTGCAAACACCGAGATCCCCATCATGATCAGCACTGCCACCCCTATAAAGCGGCAGCTCCGCTTTGCCTGGCAGAGATCCTTATACAAAAGCCCTTTCATCGCAGATCCTCCCCTTTTACCATCATCACAAACAATTCTTCAATGCTTACCGGCGTCAGGCTGCTGCCCTGGGGCACGTCCTCCCGGCGCACCAGCGCCTCGGCACCATAGGGCGTGACCCGCTTGCCGCGAACTGCGGCGGGGTCCAGCGCAGCAAACTCTGCCGCACTGCCATGCCACAGAGCATACTCGTCCCGCAGGGTGTCTTTGTCCTCACAAAGCATCAAACGGCCCTTGTGCAGGAATGCGATGGTATCGCAGAGTTTTTCCAGGTCGCTGACGATATGGGAGGAGATCAGGATGGAGTGGTCCTCATCCCGGGCAAAATCCAGCAGGATGTCTAGCAGCTCGTCCCGGGCTACCGGGTCCAGTCCACTGGTGGCTTCGTCCAACAGCAGCAGCTTCGGGTGGTGGGACAAGGCCACCGCAATGCACTGCTTCATCCGCATCCCCTTGGAGAAAGCGCCAAACGCCTTCTTCTCCGGCAGGCCGAAGCGTTGGCAGTAGTCCTTGTAGGCCGCTGCGTCCCAGTTGGGGTAGATATCCGCCATCATCCGTCCGATCTGGACAGGGTTCATAGTGCCCGGCAGACCGCCGCCCTCCAGCACCACGCCCACCTCGGTTTTAAGCCGCTGCGGGGCTGCGCTGTTCTCCTGTCCCAGCACCCGGATGCTGCCGCCGTCCCGCTGCAGAATATCCAAAATCAGCCGGATGGTGGTGGATTTGCCTGCGCCATTTTCTCCGATCAGGCCGCAGATGGTGCCGCCGGGCAGGGTCAGATCCAAAGGCCCCAGGCAAAAATCCGAATAGCGTTTTTCCAAACCTTTTAATTCCAGTGCATTCATATATCTCACTCCTCTGCTATCAGTTCCAGCATCTGCGCCAGCTCTTCCCGGCTCAGCCCGCAGGCCGATGCCAGGCGCACCGCTTCGCCCAGATGCGATTCGATCTGTTTATAGTACTCCTCCCGCAGCAGCTCCGTGTTTTTCGGAGCCACAAAAAACCCCTTGGAGGGTACCGCATACAAAAACCCCTCTTTTTCCAGCTCATCATACGCACGCTTTGTGGTAATGACACTGATGCGCAGATCCCGCGCCAGCCCCCGGATGGAGGGCATCGGCTCATCCGCCTGCAGCTCCCCGCCCACGATCTGATTTTTGATCTGGGTGTAGATCTGATCGTAGATGGGTGCGCCGCTCTTATTATCGATATACAGTTCCAACCTTTCCCGCCTCCTTTCGTACTTTCTGTGTATATTCAGTATATACACTAGATACAGCATTGTCAAGGGGGGATCTGCACAGAGAAGCATCTTTTTTTCAAAAAGCCGTCCTGCGTTTCGGCCCTTCTGCGCAAAAAACGGCTGGCGAACCAGCGCCAGCCGTCAAAAAAGCTTTTTTGTTCTCAATCGATCACGGTACGGGTACGTCCAATGCCCAGCACAGCCGTACTGATCTTTTTCCAGCTATTGCAGCCGCAGATGCCATCCACTCCCAGACCAGCCCGGCGCTGATACCCCCGGAGCGCCTCCTCGGTGCGGGTGCCGAAGACGCCATCGATGCGGCTGCCTGTTTTATACCCCAGGGCAGACAGCGCATCCTGCAAGACCATGACATAACAGCCGCGGCTGCCCCGGCGCAGGGTGGGATACCCGGCCGTTGTGCCGGAACAGGCTGGCCGGCCATAGCGGCGGTCAAAATGGACCCAGGTGGGGGTCTGGCTCAGCGGTTCCACATAGCCCCAGGCGCCTGTAGCCCGGGCTGCATTGTAGATCTGGCGGCGGGAAGCGCTGTTCAGCCGCTGCCCTACGTCAAACGCCACCCCTACATAGTGCTGACTGCGTGTGCCATGGCCCCCCTCCCAGATACGGCGGAAGGCGTACCCCACAGGGATGCCTTTGCCGTACTTGCGGCGGGTCAGGTTCCACGCTTCCATCGCTGCAATGGTGGTCCAGAGCGTGGGGCTTTTGGATTTGCCCCGAAACTCCCGCACGGTCAAAGTCCGGCCTGTGCTGTACGGCATGGGGTCACTTTCACTCAGGCTCGAATAGGTGTAGATCCGGTTCTCATAGGCATCGTAAACCAAAAGACGGGCCACGGATCATCCCTCCTTTTGTTCCGCGCAGGGGCAGGGCGGGCAAACCGGGCCAGGCCCCTCCGGCGGAAGGGTCCCGCTCGGGCTGCTCTGCTGGCGCAGAGCGTTCCAGGTCATGCGGCCCACGGTGCCGGTCTCAAGCAGACCTGCCCGCCCCTGAGCCGCCTTGACGGCTGCGGCCAGCGCAGCGGTAAAGTCCGGGCTCTGCTCCACAAAGGGATCGCCGCAGTACACAGCGGCGCGCTGGTTCAGCCAGCGGGCGATCTGCTCCACCTCCGGGCCGATGCTTCCCTCGCCCAGTGCATACCCGGGGTACTGGCTGCCCAGAGCCGCATTGCGGTCTCCGCTGGGGGTAAAGGCCGCCAGCTGCAAGCCCAGCGCCTCGGCCGCCGCCCAGGTCTCCTGGTCCACGATGCCGGTCACCGGCAGATTCAGCAGCGCCTGCAGGCTGCGGGTAGCCACCACTGTCTCCGGGGTATACTGGTTGGACAGCGGCAGGCTCTGGACGCTGTCAAAATAGTAGCCAATGCGCTGCAAAAGCACCGTGTAGTACAGCACCGACGGCCCCTCGCTGCCTTCCTGCAAGGGGGCGCCGGGCCAGGGCTGACGCTCAAACACGATCACCGGCCCGGACTGGCGCAGCTGAGAGGCCCGCTTGTACAGCGAATCCCAGGTAGCACGGCCCACGATGCCGTCCACCGTCAGCCCGGCAAACTTCTGGTACGCCCGCACCGATGCTTCGGTACTGGGGCCAAACCGACCGTCGATGCTCACCGCCGGAATACTGCTCTGGTAAGCGCTGAGGATATACAGATAAAACTGCAGCTCCCGCACCGCCCGGCCCGAAGAACCCACACGCAGAACACCGGGATAATCGCCGGGGCGCAGGTTGGGCGCCAGCAGATCGTTGGCTGCGTCGTTGTAGACCTCGTACAGCTTGGACCAGGTAGCACGGCCCACAATGCCATCCGAAGCAAGGCCGAAATAGCTCTGGAACTTCTTTACTGCGGCTGTGGTAGAGGGGCCAAAGATGCCGTCCACACCCACATCATTCAGCGCAGAGTAGACCGAGCGGGCGATCTTGAGCCAGAATTGCACCAGACGCACGTTCTGGCCCCGGTCACCCGGACGCAGCGGCGTGCCCGGATATGCGTTGGGCGTGCCGTTGTCCGACTGGATGCTGCGATACTCCCGATAGATGGCATCCCAGGTGGTTTTGCCCACCACTCCATCCACCGTCAGCCCGTGGCGGCGCTGGAACGCCCGCACGGCTGCCGTGGTGCCGGTGCCAAAAATGCCGTCCACCGTCAGTGTGGGAATGTTGTCATCGTACTGTGCAATGGTGTTCAGCCAGAACTGCACCCGCTCCACAGCGCTGCCCCGGGAGCCTTGGCGCAGCACCGTGCCGCCCCAGCTGCCGTCCGGCAAGGTGCCGCCTGCGGTCTCGCCCTCGCTGGTCAGCTCGGCCAGGTCCTTGACCGACACATAGATATAGCTGATCTTGTACCAGGTCTGGCGTCCCACCACCCCATCAGCGGTAAGATTGAACTGTTTCTGGAACGCCCGCACCGTGGATGCCATCTGCGCCCCAAACACACCATCCACATTCAGCTTGCCCAGGAAGGGGTAGTCCTTTGCAATGCGGTTGAGCTGGCGCTGCAAGGTAAACACTGCCGGACCGCTGCTGCCCTGCCGCAGCGGTGAGCCGGGATAGCTCTGGGGAATCGAGCGGATGTTGTCGCTGCGGACGATCTCCACATCATTGCCGTAATAGTACCGCAGGATCTGCAGCGCATTCTTGCCCTGGTTGGCCAGGGTAACCGTGCCCCACTGCTTGAGGCCAGCGCAGCTGACGCTCTTGCCGTCACAATACTCTGCATAATAGGGGTTGACCGTGCCCTTTTTGCGGATATAGGTGTTAAAGATGTCGTTGGTCAGTCGCACCATCACATCAAACACGGTGCGGCCATGGACATAGTACTGGTCGTAGCTGGTGGAGTTGGTGATGTTGAAGCTGTACCCCTTGCTGGGATACCACTCGGTATAAATGCGGTTGAGCGCCAGAGAGATCTGGCAGTGGATGTTGGCCCGCAGCGCCTGCTCTGGCCAGGTGGGGTACACCTCGCTGGAGGCCACATTGGCAATATAATCCCGGAAGGACACGGTCACATTGCGTGCCGATGCCGACGGCTTGCCCAGGTGGACCGTAATGGTCTTGGGGATCACCACCCGATCCAGCACCAGCGGGGCAGCGGGGCACTCCACCACCGGTCTTGCGCCAGAGCCACCCTGCCCGGCAAACAGCGGATGCTCCGGGATCACCACCGGCACATCGGGCACATCCCGCCCTGCTTCGGTCTCGGGGATCATCTCCGGCTGCGCAAGGGTCACCTGCCCCGGGAAGATCTGCACCCCCTGGATGCGCACAGTGCGGTAACCCGGCTTGGATGCCGTAAGACTGCACACTGCATACGGCCGCTGGGTCGTGTTTTGTTCTTCCAGCGATAAGCGGCAGGCCGGGGTCTGGATGGTCACATCCTCGGCATTGCCCTGGGCATCGGTATGGCGCACTGCGGCAAAGCCATCCCCCGTAATGGCGATCCTGACCCCTTCTACCGGGGCAGACTTACGGGCCGCAAAGGCCTGGATGCGTAGGATTCCAGTTGTCATAGCAAAAGCTCCTTTTCCAATGAAACTAGACGTTTCGTCCACGCCAGTCTATTCCGCTGCGTTTAAAGGTGTGCAGGGCTCTGCACGGCTTTTCCGCCTTTCCGTAAAAACAGGGGAGGTTGTGCGCCGGGATTGTTAAATTTTTTTGACGTCACAATAGATCTGCCCTCTGAACCGTATTCCTGATGAAGAGAGCTGCGGGCGCAGCGCTGTACAGTCTGGCCCCGCCCTTCGATCCGAAGGTGGACGGACGGCCCAAGGCCCCCGCCATCTTCCAAGCAAACATACAAAGGAGCGATATTATGAACAAAAAGCTGCCTGTATTGATCCTGACCGGCGCACTGGCCTGCGCTGTATTCTCCCCTGCGCTGGCTGCCGAAAAGGCGCCCACCCTTACTCCCCCCGCTGCTTATGTTGAGGAGGTGCAGACATTGCCCAACAGCGTACTGTATTATGGTACTCTAACGGAGATCGTCCGGGACGAGGACGGCTCCATCTTCCAGCTGTATATGGACTCGGAGCAGTCCGGCGAATATGTCATGAATATCTCGGAGCAGACTGCCTGGATCGACAGCGCAAACCACACAGCTGCGGACCCTGCCGCCCTGCAGGAGGGGCAGAGCTTGTATGTGTTCCACAGCCCCATTGCCACCCTCTCTCTGCCGCCCCAGTCTGCCGCTTTTGCTGTGGTCACCAATCTGCCCATGGATGCGCAGTCCGCACAGCTGCACAAGGTAGAGGAAGTCTCACTGCAGGACGGCCAGCTGCAGATCACCACAGACAACGGCGGACTGTATATCACCGCAGACCAGAACACCGTTGTTTCTGCTTACGGCTCCGACGCCGCTGCTGCGCTGGAGGATGTCCAGCCCGGCCGGCAGGTGATCGCCTGGTACAGCGCCGTGGCCCAGAGCTACCCCGGCCAGGCCTATACCACCCACCTTATGCTCCTGCCGGAAGCCGAGCAAACGGTGGAAGATAGTGAAGCGATTGGAAGCACCGAAAACGATTAACCTGTAAATTTTCAAAAAAGCGTCTGGGCATATTGCTCCAGGCGCTTTTTTCATCCGGATATCGGTCACCCTTGATATGAGGGGCTTTCCCGGCAGAGAATAAAACATATCTTCTCACCCTTTTTCAGAAAATCACCGCAGTTTTATCGTGTAGGCACTCCCCTTGCAACTTGCCAGGGGTTATGCTATGCTAAGTTCAAAGCAATCCCCCTGTTCAGGACACCTTATTTACCGGTGTAACTCATGATAAAATTCTAAAGGAGCGTATCGATTATGCAGGCAACCATCCACAACGAATTTTTGACCCTGACGGTGGACACCCACGGCGCTGAGGCCGTCAGCCTGAAAAATGCTGCCGGAGAGGAAATGCTCTGGCAGGCAGACCCTTCTATCTGGGCACGGCACGCACCGATCTTGTTCCCTTGGACCGGCAAGCTCACCGGCGGTGCGCTGGTCCATGAGGGCAAAACCTACAAAGGCGGGCAGCACGGCTTTGCCCGGGATCTGGAGCACACTCTGGTCAAAGCAGAGGGGGACACCATCCAGCTGCGGCTGGAGTCCACGCCGGAGATCAAAGCCCAGCGCTTTCCGTTCGACTTTGTTCTGACCAGCACCTTCCGGCTGGAAGGCAAAACGGTCCACCATACGCTGACGGTGGAAAACCCCGCCGACTCTGCCCAGACCCTGCGTTTTGGCATCGGCTATCATCCGGCCTTCCAGATCCCCTTTGACGACCAGCACACCACACAGGACTACGAGTTCCGTTTTGACCAGCCGGAAAGCCCCATGATCCTGGATTGCAGCGCCAATGGCTTGTTGAGCGGCAAATGCCGTTACGAGTGGAAGAACGCCCAGTCCATCCCGCTGACGGACGAGCTGTTTGCCGCCGACAGCTACTGCATGACGGGCCTGCGCACCCAGACTGTGGGCATTTATGAGAAGGATACCGGCCGCAGCATCGTCTGCAATGTGGCAGGCTACCCCTATACTCTGCTTTGGAGCGCCAGCGCATCCCCTGTGCGCTTTGTCTGCATCGAGCCTTGGCAATCTCTGCCGGGTGCAGCGACCGATCCCCAGGAGTGGGAGCAGCGGGCTGCCGCTGCCGTATTGGCCCCCGGCCAGAATTGGAGCACTACCCTCAGCACCCGGTTTGAGCGCTGATAGTGTGCTCTAAAACAGAAAAGAGGAACCTTCTATGAAAGCAGCACCCTTGCGCTCTGGCGACCACATTGGCATTTTCTCCGCCTCCTCTCCTATATCTGCTACTACCCCCATCCGGTATGATCGAGGGACAGCGTTTCTAGAAAGCAAAGGATATCGGGTGATCCATGGAGCTCTGCGGGGACAACAAGATCACTACCGCTCCGGAAGCATCGCACAGAGAGCTGATGAGTTCAATCAACTTCTCTACGACCCAGACATCCATGTTCTTATGGCTTCCATCGGGGGAAACAATACAAATTCTATTCTTCCCTATATCGACTACGCATATCTGAAAAAGCACCCCAAGATCATCATCGGTTACTCAGACACAACCGCCCTTTTATTAGCCATCTATGCAAAAACAGGACTCATCACTTTTTATGGCCCAGCTGCAGCCTCCTCGTTTGGTGAACTTCCTCCTTTTGTAGACTGGACTTTTCAAAACTTTCAACAGATTTTGAGTAAGGATTTAGCACTTCCCTACACCTATCCCTTACCCCCGGTCTGGACCGATGAGTATATCAACTGGAGTCAGCAAGACCGTTCCAAAGAACAATATCCCAATCGCTGGATCTGCGTTCATCCGGGCTGTGTTCAAGGTCGCCTGATCGGTGGAAATCTGAATACCATGGAAGGATTCTTTGGTACAGAGTATATGCCCCCTATTCAAGATGGCGACATTCTTTTCCTGGAAGATTCTCTCAAGGATGCCTGCACGATTGAGCGTAGTTTTTCGCTCTTAAAGTTAGCAGGCGTATTTGATAAGGTCAGCGGCATTATCTTAGGCAAGCATGAAAAGTTCGATGACAATGGAACTGGCAGAGCGCCCTATGAGATCCTGCTAGAGGTTCTCGGATCACCGCAGATTCCCATCCTAGCAGATTTTGATTGTTGCCATACACACCCAATGCTGACGCTTCCTATTGGCTGCACTGTTCTGCTGGATGCGGACCATACCCAACTAAAACTATTAGAACCGCCTTTAGAGTACTAAACAAAAAATCCCCCTGGTCTTTGCAGACCAAGGGGATTTTTTTGCTCTGTAAGAGCTGGAGCTGGTGACAGGAGTTGAACCTGCAACCCACTGATTACAAATCAGTTGCGCTGCCATTGCGCCACACCAGCAGAGATATTATCGTTTTTGCGTTGCTTTTTCGAACGTGCGCAAATGATTCTTCCAAGTTGAGCAACTGATTCGCTCTGTTGATTCTGGAAAGCTTCTTGCATCGTACTGGAAATCAACTGTCTTAGATAGGATAGCAGAAAACACGTTGATTGTCAATATCAACAATCATTTGCGTCTCTAAAATGTTCACTTCAAAAATTCCTCTTGCGTCATATTAAAACATTCATCTATACAGCACATCATTTGTACCGGCTGTTTTGTCACATTCTTTCGTATTATTGTCGATATATCGTCATTTACTATCTTTTGCTTCGATTGTTTGAGCCGGTATCGCCTTGACCATATCTCACAGATTTTCATCGCATTTTCGTCTCTGCATAAAGTTTTCCGCGTCAACCAATCAATGGCTATTTCTCAGACGATCGGCCAACTGCGCCAACAATGCAATATCTTCCTCATTCAAGCCCGTGACATTGACCGTCTCCAACCGCTCCACACCCAGCAGATAATCCGTCGAAACCGAAAACAACTTTGCCAAATCGACCAGACAGGCAGGCGACGGCATCGAAAGTCCCTGCTCCCATGAGTTGACACCATTGCGCGTAATACTCAGCCGCCGGGCAAGCTCTGCCTGTGTCCATCCTCGTGCCTCCCGCAACGCCCTGATTCGATCTGCGGTCATCTTCATCTCCCATCGCCTCCTATTGTCCAGTATAGGTTACGAAAGCGATTTATCATTATCAATTTAGGCTCTATTACTTGACATTGTGATAAAAGTGTGATAGCTTTGTGTCAAGGGCTTTTGGAGCAGTTGCACAGATTGTTTTTTTGCTTTGATTGCCCAATATATGAGGAGGTTGTCTATAATTATGAAAAAGAAAATATTGTCTTTAACACTTGTGATTTTTCTTGCCACTACAGTTTCTATCTCTGCGTTTGCTGCAACCGGGTTTAATAAAGAAGTTTTTAGTGGAAGACAAGAAATAAAATCCACATATGACGATATGACGGGAATAGAAAAGTTTTACATGCCAGAGATGGAAGAGATGCTTGGTGATGGATATATCTCTCTTGGCTTTTTTACACCGAATGTTTATATTGAACCGGTGGTTGCTGTAACAGACGAATTCACTTCATATTATTGGGATATAGTGTATAATTATCAAAACACCTCCTTTAATTATCAATATATGGATGAAATGACAGTTAAGATTGGCGAGAATAGATATACATTTAAGGGACTATACAATCAAAGAAGCGACTATGGTGATGGTTACCAATATCATAAAGAGTTCCTTACGGTATTTTTTGATGCAGATTCTGTTTGTGTGATGGAAGATATTATAAATCATCGCGACGAAGAAATTAAAGTAAGACTTTCTGGAAAGAATGCGCGCGTTGATTTTGTACTTCCAGAGGAAATGAAGAACAACTTTATTCACATGTATAACCTATACGCCGCAGGAGGTGGAAACGAAAAGAACAATCTTTTAACCGTAAAAGTTGCCAATGACCCGGATGGTTCAAAATTTATAGCTAATACTAAATAAGAATCGCTACATGGCTGGAGGAAAAGCCGAAGGATGTGTAGCGGTTTAACGACTTTCCTCGCAATTTGAGTTTTCTGTCTGACCCGGTGGCCCATCCCCGCCGGGATTTTATTTTGTCCAGATACAATAAAAGCCCCTGCCCATCAAAAGGCAGAGGCTTATTTTTATGCTCAGAGAAGGGACTGACAAATACATTCGTTTGCGTCGGCGTCCTCTTTGGGCGGCTCTTCATTTTTCTTATCATCCAGTAACGACTTCTTCGGCTTTCTGGATTCCTCTACAAAAGTTTCAAACACCAGCTTGTCAAACTCGTATCGGAGTTTGTCATATTCATCTTCCGAGAAGTTCTGAACGGCATTCTGAATGCTTTTCTTTATGGCTCGTTTCAGCGCTGGGGAGATGGAACAACTGGGTTTTTCTTCTGTTAAAGGTGCACTTTCAGGATTTTTAACTACCCCGCCGGGGATAGTGCTTCCATCTAGTCTGTTTCGGACAGCTTGCAGAAAATATGCCTGTACACTCTGACCCTCTTTTTCAGCTGCTTCAGAAACTTCGTCCGCTTCATCATGGTCGATTCGGATGGTCAAGGTTTTTTTGCTTGCAAGATATTTTGCGTTCGCCTTACGCTGTGCATCTGATGCCATTGTTTTCTCCTATATACCTATTATAAGTGAAAAGTCCGGATTGTGCACATTGTATGCTTACTATAATATGCTCGCATATATCTTTGTGCAGTATGCGGGTTTACATGCTTGCTATTCTATGCTATCATCTTATTGCGATCAGCGGTTAAACATTCACTCGTAAAGCAGGAGGTCATCCCCATGAGCCACCCCATCTACAAGCGCCCCTTTCCATAGACCGCCAACCATACGAGAGGCAGTCCCGCCGGGATAGATTCATTATACCATCTGCCCGGACTTTTTGCAATCTTGACGTACAAAGGAGAGAAAGCGCCATGAAACAGACCGTGAAAACCAGCCGCGCCGCTGGGCAGCTTGAAAAAATGTTCCGGGAGCTGAACAAGCACTATTTCGGTGGAGCATTGCCGGAGCCAATCATCTCGCTCAAGAAAACACCATCCGCATACGGGCATATTACCTGCGCCAAGGTCTGGCAGGCCGGGCAGGAGAGCAAGTACGAAATCAACATCTCATCAGCTACTCTTGACCGTCCAATCGAAGAAACTACAGCTACTCTGCTCCACGAGATGGTACACGAGTACAACTTGGAGAGCGGCATCAAAGATACCTCTAATAATGGTGTCTACCACAACAAGCGCTTCAAGGAGCAGGCGGAATCCCACGGGCTGGTCGTCTCTCACCATGACAAGTACGGCTGGACGATTACAAACCCTTCGGAGGAACTGTTGGACTTCATCCTTTTCCAAGGCTGGGATGCTATTCAGATGGGTGAGCGACTGGCATGGGCTGATATGGTCGGTACTGGTAACGGCAGCAAGACACCGGGCAGCAGTGAGACAGGCGCACCGAAGCCCCCAAAAGCCAAGAGCAGCACCCGGCGGTGGATATGCCCCAAATGCGGCACTATCATCCGCAGCACCAAAGAGGTTCGAGTCATCTGTGCCGACTGCATGGAGATGTTCGTAAAGGCCGACTAAAACGAGCCACACAGAGAGTAACGGCACGAGTGAGAGTAATGCCACTTTTCATATCGGAGGTCTATTATGGAAGATTATAAAATTCCCATCGATACCTTTGTTCAAGAGACGTTCGAGTGCATGGCCAGCGTTTGTGCCATCCTAACGGGTGCGGCCTTGTCATTCCAAGATACCAATCTCCGAACCCGCCGGGACAAGAGCGATCTGCATATCATCGCCGGGAGCACATGGCTTTCCATTCCGCTTGCCAGCATTTTGAGCATTGAGCGCCAGACATTCCCGGATATTCACACCATCGAGTACGAAATCAGCACCAAAGACGGAAGCAGCATCACCGTTGACGCTTTTTGAAAGTGCACTTGTAAAAAGGAGAATTATTATGGACGACTATATCAACGCACTCTCTACTACTGTACTCACTGCCGCACAGCTCTTTCGTATCATAAGGAGCTTTCCCCGTGTGTGGTTTTCGCTCATCAGCTCTAATCCTTGCGTACGCTATGAGTTTTTCGTCCCGTCCGAAGAGGTGTTTCTTGATTTTGAAAATGGTGTGCCAACAATTTGTGCAGGATTAGATATTGAAAAAGACTCCTCTGCCTCCATCTCCTGCGACACATATCAATGCCAAGTTGATTTTGAGGATAATGACATCATAAGTCTTAGCGCCAAACCGCTTACAAATGGTGATAGCAACTGTCCTAATATCAGCATCTATGTCACGCAGTGGCTCTAATTTAGAGTACACCCTATTTATCATCCCGATTCCATTCCATCCGTTGCAATTTAGGATCGGTTTTGGCATTCTTTTCAAAGATTTCTCTCATCTCTGACCCTATTTTTCTATCAACCAGTGAGGTACATCTATGAAGGTCGCATATGTCCGAGTCAGCACCGAAGAACAGAACGAAGCGCGTCAAATCGAAGCGCTCAAAAAGCACAGCATTGAGAAGTGGTTCACCGAAAAAATCAGCGGCAAGAGCATGGACAGACCACAGCTCCAAGCAATGCTCGACTATGTACGAGAAGGTGACACCGTTTATATCCACGACTTTAGCCGCCTCGCACGCAGCACCAAAGACCTGCTCGAAATCGTGGAGCGGTTGCAAGCCAAGGGAGTGCATCTTGTCAGCAACAAAGAGAACCTGGACACCGGCACACCTACCGGCAAGCTGATGCTGACCATGATTGCGGCAATCAATGAGTTTGAACGGCAGAATCTGCTGGACAGACAACGGGAAGGAATCGCTATTGCCAAGCGGAACGGGGTCTATAAGGGACGCAAGAAGGTCGCCATACCAGACACCTTCCCTGCCCTATATGGCCGGTACAGCCGCCGGGAGCTGAACAAAGGTCAACTTGCAGAAGCCCTTCATGTCACTCGCCCGACGCTGGAACGGATGATTCGGGAGCATTTATCAGCAAAAAATCCCGAAAAATCTTAAAAGTACACTTGTAAGTCCAACTAGTAGGACACTAAGTGTGATATTCTTCAATCAGTCCAAAGGAGCATACGATAGTACAGGAGGATTTACTATGAGCCACAAATGTGACCATGATTGGTTCGACCACTACATGATGTACAGTGCCATGAGCAGCAATAACAGTGGTGGCGGAGACTGGGGATGTCTGCTCCTCATGTTAGAGGCAGTAGGAGGAACTATCGTTATGCTGACCATCCTGTACTTCATTCTCTCAATCTTCGGTGCTGTTTAATGTCATAAGATATAAAGAAGCCCTGCTGCTCACCATCGAGTAACAGGGCTACTTTTATACCAGCTTTAGCAATAGAACTTCGACTCTCCGAACACGTCATTCCACTGTGCAATGATGTAACTGGAACGGCTTTCCAGAACATCCACAATAGCGTTCAGCGTTCGAGTCGGTATCTTCGAATTATTATTGGCGACGATACAGCCGCCCGCTTCTGTCATCCAGATTTTTGTCGCGCTGGCATTCGGCACACCCTTTGCAACATGAACATGGACAGGTTCCAGCGGTGCACCCTCGTTGCTCTAAAAGAAGATCACATAGCCGAACAACCGGAACAGACTAGGCACTCTCGATTCCCCCCTCACGAGAGAAACGAATCAGCAGATGTGCCGTCGATTTGATCAGCTCTTTCAGGCTTGCCATCTCGATTTCGGAATAACCATTGTTTGTCCACAGATAACCCGGCAGGATACATGTCGCAGACTTGAAGCCATTTTCTACAGGCGTCTCGATCTGCACCTTTACCTGTTCCTGATTTCCATTCTGAATCGGTGAGGAATAAACGATTTCCGTACCATCGTTCAATGTCATAAATGGGTAAAGCATCAAAACACCCTCTTTCCTTCTTCATTATATCACGTTACTGAACGCGTTGCAATCTGTTTCATATCCACAAAAAAGTATCTGTTCAAGCTCTTTTCTGCGTAATTTTTCGTGCAGTATCTATAGAATCAACACGAATTTTTACGCGCATCGGGTGTCAAGTCAGTTCCACCAGCATCCAGAATGTCTTATTACGCCATTCCCCTGCATTACCTTGGTCTGATATGATTTCCACACCATACTTTTGAAGCTCCCGATTCAGAAGCAGCTTGCCAATCGATTCTTTACTGGAACGGCCTTTCGCAGGAGTCATTCCAAGAACACGAATCAGTTCCTCCTTCAGATCATTTTTCAGCATCGGCTTATTGAGGTGTTCCGCGATATAGGCCGACGCATTATCAGACTTATACTCCGGAACAGACCCGCCCAAATCATCCCGAATCATACTAAGAATCGCATCATGATAACCTTTCTGTATCATTTCCAGCGCAGTATGTTTCTGATATAAGAAGAGCAACTCCTTCATTTTATTGATGTGATACTCGCCGGTTCGGTGGTCATAGTTCAAAACAGACTCCTCCCCGATTCGCACATTCACATCCGGCGTTTCCAGAAACTTCCCCCAAGCCTCGCCTCCTGTACGATAGCAAAGCGCTGGTTCAAGATTCTGGTTTGCCTCTTTGAGCCGCGTTTCCAGTTCTCGCATCCCTCTACCGCGCAGATACAGCTTGCAGGTATCATTTTCACTCAGAGAACGCTTTCGGCCAATTTCCTGAATCACTTCCATAGGAAGCCACTGCTCAATGAAAACATGTTTGACTGTCTCGTCTTTGATGTCAACGCCATTATAGAGGACTGTCGTGGTAAAGAGGATTCGTTTCAGGAGCCTTCCTCCCCTGACACAGTCGCTCAGTGCGTCCATGGCCCCGCGCTTGTTATTATCAGAGCAGTAATATGCAGCATCGTCGCCGTATATCAGCTTCATTTTCTCAAGCGCCGCATGGGTCGTCACAAATACGATGGCCTTTTCATCGGGTGGAATCGCATCCAAAAGGGCTTTGCGCTCTGCATCCCGGTAATAGAATCGAATCTCTGAGACGCACGATTTTCTTCTTGGGATTCGGTAGTAGTTCTCCGGAGGAAGTGTTCCCTCCTCTTTCCATTTCCGAATCAAAAAATCCATCGTAGCGCTCATATAGACAACCGTTTTGCACGAAATCAACCGCTCAATGCACTGGTACACCGTGTCTGTTTTGTGGTTAAAGCTCGCATCATTCACAAAATAATGCGCTTCATCGCAGACAATATACGTATAGCATCGTTTGATGTGCTCTATCGTCTTCTCCGGTTCATTCTGATAGTCCTTCTGAAGCTTCTGATAGGTCATGACATCGACAAACTCAAAGCTCAGGCAGTCCATCATTTCCCATTTGATCAAATCCCAATCTCGGAAGTCTCTTTCGCAGTCATCCCCAAAGATGGCTTGAATAATTTGCTCCCGCCGTGCTTTCCGGTTGCACAGGTACAGGATTCGTTTGCGATCGACGGCCTCATATCTGGGAGTCGAACCCACGATTTCTTTCAGCAGGTTCATGATAGCAGTCGTCTTACCTGCCCCTGTTCCCGCGTCGATCACATAGCGCCCAAATCCCCAGCTCCGGATAGAATCGCCGATTGCCTGCGAGACATAGTAAGTATCCTCTGACAAGACCGGTGCAGCTCTCTCAAAAAGCATTTCTGCGATTCGCGCTTCTTCTGTGAGCCGCACTTGCTCTGTCATTTCATCTGTCGGCTGTTTCACCAACTGAGACGGTGCAGGGCTTTGTTCACCCGGTGCCAATCCCAGCTCAGAGAATCCTCCCAGCAGTTCTACTGCCGCCGGGACACCACTCCGTCTTCTTTGGGGCGGAGGTGCAATCAGCATAGTTTTTTCGTTCGTATCTTTTTCGAGGCTCATATTTTAGGCCCTCCCGTGAAATAAAATTTGCTGTAAACCTATTGCTATCGGGTTCGTTTACAGCTGCCCGAATGTGTCTTGCTATTTCACAGGATGGGATGAGCCTTTTCTGGCTACCGCCCGCTTTCAATCGTTTGATAGTCTCATTATACTATAAACAGTTGTTTATTTCAAGCTTATTGTCTAACATATTTCGTTTTTATATCAAAAGGAGCAGCACCGCCCACATCACGATGCCGCCCCATTAAAAAGTATATTTCAATCCTCTTCCGCCCGATGAATCGCCCTCGCACGGCTCGTCTTGCGCTTTGCATTTGCCAGCGGCGAGAACCGGTCATAGTCGCTTGTAATATCTGCCGCAGCCAGATTCACATACCGCCGGGTCATTTCCATCGTCGAATGACCGAGGATTTTTTGCAATTTGAACTGATTACCGTTATTTCTTATATAGTAGAGCGAAAAGGTATGCCGCAGACCATGCACATTGTGCTGCTTCACGCCCCGGCTCAGACAATACCGCTTGAACGCGCAGCGGAGTCCACTCCCCGTCAGCTGCTCTCCGCCGATATTGGGAAACAGCCATGCATCACCTTCCACATCATAACGCCATTTGCGGATGTACTCTTTCAGAATTGAGCTGAGCGCGTCAGACATTCCCACGACCTGCGCCTTCCGGTTCTTGGTATGGGAGAAGGTTATCGTCTTGTTCTTGAAATCCACATCGCTCATCTTGGCACAACACACCGTTTCCGTCCGGCTTCCGTTGTCCATGATCCAGCAGACAATGGCATAGGTGCGCCACTCCGGGAAGTCCGCTTTGAGGTTCGGCTTTTCCATCAGACGTGCCATGTCCTCGTCACAGAATGCTTTCGGCTTGGTATCCTGCATCGTCATTTCCTTCATCTTAAAGGGCTTCTCGATGTAGTGGTGATCGTCGTCCATACACCAGTTAAGAAATACCCGGACATCCCGCAGATAATGATTCACCGTGACCGGCTTCTTGTCCTGCGCCATATCATTGACCCAATCCAGAAAGACCTTTCGGTTCACGCTTTCTACGCCGGTATGCCGGTCAAACCCATTGAACTTACAAAACGTCTCAAAGGTCTGGCGGTAATTGTGAATGGTCTGCGGGCTTTTGTTCTGTGCCTCTTTCTCCTCGATGAACTCCTCGAACGCCTCCAAAAGGCCTATTGTGTCGGCAGTCGTACTCTTCTGTATGGCTCGTTTCATAAACAGCTTCCTCCATTTGTTTGTTTCAGTGATTTCTAGTTTTGGAAGAAGTTCATCCTCATCAAGCGCGCTTTTTCGTCTAAAGATGCCCTTTTTATTTCTGCTTGGAAGGATTCAATCAGTTACGCCACGCCGCTCGAGAAAAGAGTAAAAAATAATGCCCGAACATGAAAAATCACATTCGGACAGTTGATTTTATCTCTATCTTGGCCTCTGGCCATTACAAATCAGTTGCGCTGCCATTGCGCCACACCAGCAAGGGTACTTTATTAGTATACCATCTCTTCCACAGTTTTGCAAGATGAAATTCTCTTTACCCTACAATCCCGCTGGGCCAGTATATGCTCCAAAATCCCCGCAAAAACGCCCCCGCCGGGAACCGCAATTCCTGACAGGGGCGTACTTTTTACACAGAATAGCGCAGGGGCTCAGCGTTCACCCCAGCTCCTGCTGGATGCGGGCAAAGTCCTCCAGGGTCAGTGCCTCCGGCCGCACACGGGCATCCAGACCGGCAGCCTCAATGGCGGCAATGGCCCGCTCCTTGGGCAGGGACAGACCGGCGGCAATGGAGTTGGCGGCGGTCTTGCGGCGCTGGCCAAAGGCAGCACGGATCAGGGCAAAGTAGCCCTCCTCGTCCTCCACCTGCACAGCCGGCTGCTCCCTCAGATCCATACGCACCACGGCGCTGGTGACCTTGGGGGCCGGGTAGAAGCTGCCCGGCGCTGCCGTAAACATCATGCGGGAACGGGCATAGTAGCTCACAGCACAGCTGATGGCACTGGATGCCCGGGTACCCGGCGCTGCCGCCAGGCGGTCCGCCGCTTCTTTCTGCACCATAACGGTCAGGTTCTGCACCGGCAGGCGGCTGGACAGCAGTTTCATCACGATCGGGCTGGTGATATAATACGGCAGATTGGCACAAACCGCCACCGGCATCCCTGCAAACTCTTCCTCAAGCAGGGCAGGCAGGTCCACTTTCAGTACATCCTGTAGTATCAGCTTAAAATTATCCACACCAGCCATCGTCTCTGCCAGCAGGGGCGGCAGCCGTTCATCCACTTCGATGGACACCACCTTATCTGCCCGGCGTGCAAGCTCCTTGGTCAGCACGCCAATGCCCGGCCCGATCTCCAACGCACCCCAGCCAGGGCCAACGCCGCTGGCATCCACGATCTTGGGGGGCAGACCAGGGTTGATGATAAAGTTCTGACCAAAGCCCTTGGAGAGGGCAAAATCATATTTTTCGCACAGGGATCGGATCACCGAGAGGTCGGTCAATTCCGGCATAGAGGGTCCATCCTTTCTATTCAGGGGCTTTGCCCAGGGATCACAAGGTCGGTTATTTTTCCAAAACAAGATATACGGTGCGTTTTATACAGAAAGCAATAGCACGATCGCCCTTCCGGGGCAGCAAAGACCCTCCCCGCTGCGGCTGACCGCGACAGAGAGGGTCCCTTGTTTACAGATCACTTACTGGCGGAAGCCAATGCAGCGTCCTGGCTGGCAGCCTCTTTGCTGCCGGAATCTGCCTCTGCTGCGCCGCTCTCACTTTCAGCAGCGCTTTCCGAAGAAGCACTCTCCGAGGCCGGCTCCTCTTCCGGAGCAGCCGGTTCTGCATCGGAAGCAGCATTTTCTTCCTCTGCGCCTGCCACCGTGGTGGAGCCGCTCATCTGCTGCGCTGCCTGCACTGCACGCAGGATTTGGGGGTCCGTGTCCGGCGTAAAGTCATAGAAGATGACCTCTTCCTCCGCCGTCAAGGGACGCTCCACATCCACGGTCAAGCCGGTGCCGTCAAAGCTGTTTCCCTGTCCGTCCAGCAGCTTTGCCACTGTGACCACCAGGGCGCTGCCGTCGGACAGGCGCTGGGGGCTGCTCTGGATGGTGCCCTTGCCCTGGGTGGTCTCGCCCACCAGGCGTGCACCGCTCAGGCTGCGCAGAGAGGCAGCAAACAGCTCGGCAGCGCTGGCTGTGTACTTGTTCACCACGCAGACCATGGGCAGCTCTACCACGTTCTCCGAGTCGCTGCTGCCCAGCAGAGTACGGTCGCCATCCTTGTCCTCTGCATAGGCCAGCGTGCCTTCCGGACACAGCAGGTCGATGCAGTTCAGGGCATCTTCCAGCACGCCGCCGCCGTTGTTGCGCAGGTCGAACACCAGGCTGGCGGCGCCAGCCTTTTGCAGGGTACGCACCGCATAATCCAGCTCGCTGGCGGTCGTAGAGTCAAACTGATGGATGCGGATATAGCCCACATTGCCTTGCACCAGGCTCTGATCCACCGAAGTGGTGCGGTAACCGTAATGGGTCAGATCGGCGCTGTGTTCTGCGGCAGCGGCGTCCAGCCAGGTCACACTGACCACCGTGCCAGCCTCGCCCCGCAGACGGGTCTGCACCGTATCCACCGTATACATGGCCTTGACCTCCTCCCCGCCAATGGCGATGAGGTAGTCTCCCACCTGGATGCCTGCCTCCTGCGCCGGGGAGTCATCGTAGACCTTCAGCACCTTGGCATAGCCTGTCTGGTCTTTGGCCAGCTCCACGCCAATACCCATCAGGGTGCCTTCCTGGATCTTCATCAGCTCCGTATAGGAGGTCGCCGTATAATAGCGGGCATAGGGGTCTCCTGCGCCCAGCAGATATCCGGCCGTCAGGCAGTCGTACAGCAAGGTCTCGTCAATGTTGTAGTAATCATTGGCCCGCACATAACGGTCCACCTCTGCGATCTTGTTGTACATGCTCTCCTTCTCTTTGACGCTGGACACCGTGCTGTCAAACAGGCGCATTGCCATCAGCATCGTTACCGAGAAGGTCACAGTCATAGCCAGGATGACGATGGTCACCATCATCCCCACAGAAATTTTTCGGTTCATCGGTCTCCCCCTGTCAGAACAGAAGCATCATAGCCAGGCTCCCCACCAGAGAGAGCACGAACACCCCTGCCAGCACGAGACAGCCCAGGCGCAGCAGGCGCTTACGTTTATCTTCCTTCATGCCTAAAGCCTCCTAAAAATACAATATGCCTTCCCTGCGGGTCCCCTCAGCGGATGGGGACCACGCTGCGCGGATTGATGGAGTTTGCCTTGGAGCTGCCTTTCCACACCTCCAGATGCAGATGGTTGCCGGTAGAGTTGCCGGTGGTGCCCACATAGCCGATCAGCTCGCCCTGCTTGACATATTTGCCCGCCGTCGTGGCAATGGACTTCATATGTCCATACAAGGTGGTGTAGGCGTTGCCATCCGTCATTTTGCCGTGGTAGATGATGACATAGTTGCCGTAACCGCCGGTGGACCAGCCTGCCACCTGTACATAGCCGCTGGCTGCTGCATAGATGGGGGTGCCGCCGGGGGCTGCAAAATCAATGCCTGCATGGAGCTTGCGCACCCCGGACACCGGGTTGACGCGCATACCGTACTCGCTGGAGATGCGGCTATAACTCTTCAGCGGGCAGATAAAGCCGGTAAAGCTGAGCTGCGGCTTGCTGGAGGAGGCCGAGGCGATCATTTTCTGGATCTCCTTTTTCACAGCCTCGTAGTTCATCTCGTCCGAGTCAATGGCTGCCTGGGCTTCCTTTTGGGCCTGCTTGGCTTCCTCTGCACTGAGCTTAGCCGCCGAGACGCTGGCGTTCAGCTCGCTCTGCTTGGCCTGCATCTGATAGTTCTGCGAGTCCAGCTGGTTTTTCTGGTTTTGCAATGCGGAACGCTGGCTCTCCAGGTCTGCCTTTGCATTTTGCAGCGACAGCTTGGCGTTCTTCATATCGTTCAGCACCTCGGTATCCTTCAACGAGATATCCTGCATCACCTCATTGAAGGTCAGCAGCTGGTACATATCCTGCACCGAGGCCAGCATGGCCACACTGCCGCCGTCCCGCAGCTGCTGCATAGCAGCCATGTGCTGCTTGAAGTCGTCCCACTGGTCTGCGATCTCGATCTCCTTTTGGGCGATCTCCGCTTCCTTTTGGGCAATGGCCTGCTGGGTCTGGCCAATCTGGTTCTGCACCTGGGCGATCTGCCCTTTCAGAACCGAGATCTGCCCCTGGACCACAGTTACCTTTTCCCGCAGCTCCGACTCCATTGCCTTGGCGGCAGCTTCCCGCTTTTTGGCGTTGGAGAGGTCTTTTTTATGCTGCGCAATGGACTGCGACAGTTTATCCAGCCGGTTTTGCAGCGAGGCCATGCTGTTGGAGGCTGCCGACGCAGTAGGTGCGGCGCTGGGGTAAAAAGCCAGACAGGCCAGCAGACAGGCCACAGCCGTACACAGACTGACCGCCCGCACAAACCCGGAGTTGCTTGGTTTTGCATGGGCTGCCGGCCGGATCAGCCGGAAAGGCTTTGTATGTTTTGCATGATACATGGGTGGCTCTCCTTTTGGTTCAGACGTTCAGATGCTTGCGGATGGAGAACATACTGCCCAAGCCGCCCACCAACGCGCCGCCACACAAGCTGTAAAACAGGATGGTGGGCCACACATTGGCCAGCGGGATCAGCGAAGTACCCATCAGCAGCCGCCACAGTCCGCCCAGCGTGCTGGTAGCCTGCAGCAGATAGCCATAGCCGCCAATGGTAACAGCGGCGGTAAGCGCACCGGAGAGCAGCCCCATGGTCAAGCCCTCCGCCACAAAGGGCAGGGTGACCAAAAAGTTGGTAGCGCCTACATATTTCATGATCTCGATCTCCCGGCTGCGGGCCGAAACACTGAGCCGGATGGTGCTGCCGACCGTGATCACGCTGACCACCATCAGCACGATGACGATGACCCGCCCCACAAGGTTGACCGCCTTTTGGGTCTGGATAAACACGTTGGTCATCTCCAGCGGGGCTGCCACACTGTGTACCCCCTGGATACGCTGGATCCGGGCGCTGATCTGCTCCATCTGGCTCAGATCTCCAATGGACACCCGGTAGTTGGCCTTAAAAGGATTGTCGTTTTCAAACTCGTCCAGAAGGATCGCATAATCCTCCATATAAGTACGGTACTGATCCAGCACGTCCTGCTTGGACATGAACTGCATATGGGTAATGCCCGGCAGAACGGCGATCTCGTCCCCTACCTTCTGCATCAGCTCCCCATCGGCTTCCGGCTCCAGATAAACGACCATCTCGTTCTGGGTGCCCAGATAGCTGACCATGCTGTCCACATTCAGCTCCAGCAGACTTGCAAAGATATTCAACGCCATGCAGACGCTCAGCGAGGCCACACAAGCAATGGTCATAGCCCAGTGCTTGCCCATATTGCGCACGCCCCGGCCCGTCAGGAAGAAAAAGGTGGATGGTTTCATCATACCAGGGCCTCCTTCCGTGCAGGGGGCACATCCGAGATGATGCGTCCGTTTTCCAGCGTGACCACTCTCTGCTGGAACCGGCGCACCAGCTCATGCTCGTGGGTGACCACCAGAACCGTGATGCCCATGCCGCTGACCCGTTCCAGCAGTTCCATCATCTCCAAGCTCAGCTCGGGGTCGATGTTGCCGGTGGGCTCGTCCGCGATCACCAGTTTGGGGGTGTGAGCCAAGGCCCGGGCCACCGCCACCCGCTGCTGTTCGCCGCCGGAGAGATAATCTGGGTAGCTGTTGGCCTTATCCTCCAGATGTACCAGCTCCAGCATATAATCCACCCGGTCCCGGATCTGCTTTGCGCCCACGTTGGTAACGTGCATGGCAAAGGCCACATTCTCATAGACCGTCATGGTGGGGATCAGCCGGAAGTCCTGAAAGATGACACCCATCTGCCGGCGCAGATAGGGCACCTGGCTGCGCCGCAGCCGTGCCACATCCTTGCCGTCCACAAAGACCTTGCCCTCACTGGGCAGCACTTCCCGCAGGATCAGCTTGAGCAGGGTGGATTTGCCTGCACCGGAGTGACCTACCAGGAAAACGAACTCGCCCGGGTCCACATGCAGGCTGACATCCTCCAGCGCGAGACGTCCGCCCCGCTTGTACTCCATAGAAACGTGTTCAAAATCAATCATGAAAGGATAGCTCCTTATTCTTTGGGTGCGGTCGGGTGCACCCTAGGATACTGCGGCAATTTTGCCGCAAAAACCGGCTGGCACACAGGTGCCGCCGGTTTGTACGCCCCGCTAAAGCAGAGCGCAGGGGCCTTTTTAGTACTTGGCCGGGTTGTTGGACAGGTACTTTTTGACCATCAGCGCCACCTTAAATACAATGGCGTCGTCGAACTCACGCAGGTCCAGTCCGGTCAGTTTCTTGATCTTTTCCAGACGGTACACCAGGGTATTGCGGTGGACGAACAGGCCGCGGCTGGTCTCCGAGACATTCAGGTTGTTCTCAAAGAAGCGCTGGATGGTAAACAGGGTCTCCTGGTCCAGGCTCTCGATGCTGCCCTGCTTAAAGACCTCACGCAGGAACATCTCACACACCGTGGTGGGCAGCTGGTAGATCAGACGGGCAATGCCCAGGTTGTCATAACGGATGATCTGCTTTTCGGTGTCGAACACCTTGCTGACCTCCATTGCGATCTGTGCCTCCTTGAAGCTGGTGGCCAGATCCTTGACGTTGGAGATGGGGGTGCCGATGCCCACCACAGACTTGATGTAATGCTCCCCAGACAGCGTATCCACGATGCTGGCAGCCAGCTTTTCCATATCGGTGCGGTCGATGCCCTTGCGGATCTCCTTGACCAGCACCGTATCGGTCTCGCTGATGTTGAACACAAAGTCCTTCTGCTTATCCGGGAACAGGCTGCTGACCACATCGTAAGCGGAGATATCGCCGCCGCTGGTCACACGGACGATGAACACCACCCGGGACACGTCGGTAGCAAAATGCAGCTCCCGTGCCTTGGCATAGATATCACCCGGCAGGATGTTGTCCAGCACCACATTCTTGATAAAGTTCGCCTTATCGAATTTTTCGTCGTGATACTGCTTGATGCTCTGCAAGCTGATAGACAGCATTGCCGCAAACTGACCGGCAGTTTCGTCTGCGCCTTCCACAAACACGGCATATTCGTTATGCTTTGCGCTGGAGAACTGCTGGTAGGTGTAGCCGTCCTGTACAAACCGGTCTCCGGCAAGCAAGCGCTCCTCAACAAAGCCCTCACGCACCTCACCGATCAGGTTCAGCTCAGAGCAGGAGATCACCGTCCCCATCTCATCCACCACGCCCACCACACGGTCGATCGCATCTTTCATCTGGTAGATCACGCTTTGAAATACTCTGTTAGCCATACTGGTTAAACCCCTTTTCCTCTCTCTTATGGAAGCCGCCGCATTGGCGATTGTGATTTTCAACAATTTCGCCGTTATACAATCTATATTTTACACAAAAGAATTTACTTTTGCAACAGATTTCACCAAAAAAATTTCTTCTTTCTTGGTCAAATTATCTGTCAGCGGTTCTAAGAGCGGAAAAAGCACCTTTTTGCGTGGTTCTTGGCCCTATTTTAGCGGTAAAATGTGATGCTTCTTTGAAATCTTGGTGAAAAGCCCCCTGCCTTCAGCCGGTAATTTGTGCCACTTCCTCCGGCGTCAGCTCTCTCCACTGGCCCGGCGCCAGACTTTCGTCCAGGGCAAGCCCGCCAATGGCATCCCGGTGCAGGGCATTGACACCTGCACCATACACGCCAAACATCCGCTTGATCTGGTGGTATACGCCCTGGCGCAGCACCACCTGCACCTGCAGTCCATCGGGAGACAGCGCCTGCACCTGAGCCGGCGAAAGCGCTGTACCATCTGCCAGCGTGACACCGGCGGCAAAGCCATCTGTCATTTCCTGGGTCAGGGGGGTGTCCAGCGTGACGGTGTACCGTTTGGGCACGTGGCGTTTCGGGGCCAGGATCTCGTGTGCAAACACACCGTCATCCGTCAGCAGCACAAAACCGGTGCTGGTCTTGTCCAGACGCCCGGCAGGGAAAAGCTGACGGCGGGGGTATGCGTCCCCCAGCAGATCCACCACCGTGGTATCCCGGGCATCTTCCCGGGCGCTGACGACTCCCGCAGGCTTGTTGACCATCAGATATACAAACTGCTGGTAACGCAGCGGCGCACCATCCAGACAGACTACATCTGCCTCCGACAGCTGGGTGTCGGCTTTTTTGCACACAGCGCCGTTTACATGCACCCGCCCTTTCTGCACCAGGGTGCGGGCTGCTGAGCGGGTGCATTGGGCTGTCTCAGCCAGATATTTATCCAAACGCATAGGTTCCTCCTTTTTTAGAACGGGGGTTTGTTCCTTTTTCGAGAGAGACCCTCTCAGTCGCCTACGGCGACAGCTCTCCCGAGGGGGAGAGCCCTTGGCAAAACCGGCAGGTCTCGTCCTTACTATTTAACGACAAAAAGAAGTCTGCCGTTAAGCTGTAAACTTTTCGCCCTTGCCAAAGCCTCTCCCTTTCGGGAGAGGTGGCACGGCATAGCCGTGACGGAGAGGGTGGCTTTTGGGAGAACCCTCTCAGTCTCGCTGCGCTCGACAGCTCCCCCGAGAGGGGGAGCCCTTGGCAAAACCAGCAGGTTTCGCCCTCATTCGTTAACGACAGAAGAAACCAACCTGTAAACCGTAAACTTCCCGTCCTTGCCAAAGCCTCTCCCTTTCGGGAGAGGTGTCACGGCATAGCCGTGACGGAGAGGGTGCTTCCAATCGGAGCCGCCCCCTCTCACCCTCTGGCCCAACGGAGCGTCCCGTTTATAGCCTAAAAATAAGAAGATGCAAAAAGCAAGAACACAATACTTGAAGTTCAATTTTATTTTAAGCACTATCCGCCACACGCAAAAAACGCCTGCCGGAGAAAATCCTCCCCGGCAGGCGTTTTTGTGTTGGATATGCATTTTTATTCAGCCGGCTTCTCGGCAGGCTTCTGGCCTACCATCTCGGCTTTTTTAGCGTTGGGATAGATGCGCTCCATCCGCTCGTTGTCAAAGCGCTCGTCCAGGACCTCCTCCAGGCGGTTTGCCGGGGGTACGCCATCAGTACGAGCATTATAACGGGCCAGCGCCAGCGCAGAGATGGTCATGTTGACCGTCATCACCACCGCCAGCGTAATGGTCATCCAGGGGCGGATATAACGGCGGAGCTTCGCCATCATCTTTTCCACCAGCGGGTCACCATAGCGCAGCCAGACCACCGCTGCAATGCCCCAGAAGAAGCAGTACAGCAGGTTGATGCGGCCGCCCAGGTTGAACAAAAATCCGCTGTAATCCCAGAACACCACGCCGAACAACAGCTCACCCACGGCACTGCACACATACTCGTATACACCGCCCATAACTACGCCAAACAGGAAGATGGTGCGGTCGCTGCGCCCTTTATCCCGGCGCAGCAGCACCGAAGCCATGACCAGTGCCAGGCCCCATACCACGCTGAAGGGTCCCCACACCACACTGGAACGGCTCATCCAAACGCCCGCCACTACACGACAGTACAGCGTTTCCACGATATCGCCCAAAAAGGCGCCGATCATGAACAGCCAGAACAGATCCGACAGGTTCAGCCCATGCTCCCGCTCTGCCTTGGCAGGCTTGGCAGCGGAGGGGTAAGCGCGCTGGATGCGTTTTTCCACATAGCCAACGATCTTATCCCGCAGCTTGTCGGAGCGGCGGCCCAGCGCCTGACCAAAACGGCCCCGCTGTCCGCCTGCAGCCAAGGTGCCCACTGCCATTACCGAGCCGATCTGGTCTGCAATGGCAATGCCCATGCAGATCCACACAGCGATCTCGCCTACCAGGGACGGCAGCAGGTGGTAGAGCTTTGCCAGCAGATCATTGGTCCACAGCACACTTACCATGCCCAGCGCACCCCACAGCAGGGAGTATTGCAGGCAGACATAGCCGTCCAGGTTGAACTTCTTGTCCGAGTAGTCCCACCAGCGGCGGCGGTGGACTCTCTCCAGCAGTTTTGCCGTCAGCCACTCGATCACCGTAGCGCTGACCGTACAGCCCAGGAACAAAAACACCGGTTCCTGCCGCAGGTCGGTCAGACCCACTGCCATCACCACAGCAGCCAGGCCGTACACAAAGCAGAAGGGGCCTGCCGCAACACCACGGCTGACAAAGCTTTTGCCCTTGATTGTAGCCACCACCGTCTCGCCGATCCAGCCTAAAAACGAGTAGGCCAGATACAATACGCATAGGGTATAAAAATCCAGTTCCATCCGAGAACCTCTCTTCCTCTTGTCCTTGGGCGGACCGGAAGACCCGCAAACACAGCGCAGCCCAAAAGCACCCTTGTGCATCAGCGCTGCTTCGCCTTGCACGGGGCGATTTTGTGCGACATCCGGTATTTTATGTCTTCCGCTCCACCATCGCTTCCACGTATGCCCTCATTGTATCCTATCCCGGAATATGTGGCAAGGGATTTTTACCAGGTTTTATTTTTTGTTCATTTTCTACAGAAGAAAAACGGTGCGGAGAAAAACTCTCCGCACCGTTTTTTTGCGCCTCTTATTCTGTCAAAAGCCAGCGCCGGATGGCCCAAGCCGCACCGCCCTGGGTGTTGGCAGGAGCCACTGCATCCGCAGCCTGCTGCACCGCAGCCGGTGCGTTGCCCATGGCTACGCCCCAGCCCGCTGCCCGCAGCAAAGCGACATCGTTTCCGCTGTCGCCTAAAGCCATGACCGCTTTCAGGTCCAGCCCCAGCCGCTTTGCAGCAAACGCCACCGCAGCCTGTTTTCCCGCCTGCGGCGAGGTCACCTCAAAGCTGCCGGTACCGCACTCCATCCCCTGTACGCCTGCCTGTGCCAAAGCGCAGGTCAAAGCCGGGTATAACTCCAGCGGCACCACCGGCAGGTTCACTTTCACGATGCCCAATGGCGCCAGCGCCTCCGGCAGGACAGTCAGCGGCACTGCCCGGCGGCACAGCACACCCCGGTGATACTCTCCCAGGCGGCCGGCCAGAAGCCGGTCCAGATCAGACTGTGTGACGTGATACTGCCCCTCTGCATCGATATACTCCACGGGCAGATCCAGCTGTCTGCCCAGAGCCGCCACAGCGGTCAGTTCGTCTGATTCCAGCGCTTTCTGCCATAACAAGGTGTTGGTGTCCAGATCCCATACCTGTGCCCCGTCACAGCAGATCAGGGTATGCAGCCAGGAGGGCTGCAGCTGCACCAGCTGGGCAGGCATACACGGCCGGGGACGGCCGGTGGCAAACAGCACCTCCACCCCGGCGGCAGCTGCATCGGCAGCCGCTTCCAGCAGGCCCGGTGCAAACTGCTCCGGGTCCGCACCCAGGGCCGTACCGTCCAGATCCAGCGCTACCAGTCCGTACCGGGGGCTCATGCTTGTGCCTCCGGCGGCGCCACCAGCCGGAATTTTGCCCCCCGGCGGATGCAATCCAGCAGCAGCTGATGACGGGGACTGATATGCCCGATCACATTGACCCGAGGGTCTGCGGCAAAGTCGGTGCGCATCAGCTGCACCTCACCGGAGTAACGCCCATAGCCAATGTTATCCACTGTCAGGGTACCTCTGGGGCGCGCCGCACAGTTCTCCGGCTGGATCTCCTGCCCAAAGCAGGAGTACTCCCGGGATTCCTGGAAGCGCACCAGCGTAGCAGGCGAATCCACCCGGCAGGTAAAGCTGCGGCCATACAGCGCCTGGTAGCCCGAACGCAGCACCGCAGGCACACACAGCTCACCGCTGGTGCAAAAATGGTCGATCAGCCCCTGCTCATACTCGCTCAGGGCCGGGTCGCCCACAAAAATGCCGTCCAGTCCGTAGTTCAGCGCCAGGTCGGCAAAAGCCGCCGAGGGCGCTGCCCCCCGGTGGTCCTCCAAGGTAGGCAGGCCGCTGTACAGCGGCCCCCGCAGCACCGCATCCCCAGGGATAAAGCCGTACACTTCCAGCCCCGCCGCCTGCAGTGCCTGGGTGCTTTCGTGCAAAAAGGCGGGGTCCAGGCCGGTCTCCGGCCGCGGGTAGAAGTTGTGCATGGCGATCACTTTCCGCCCTGCCCCAGCCAAAGCAGCTGCCAGCTCCGGGGTAGTGGTGGACGCATTGACCGCAATGGGCAGCCGCTGCGCCATGGTCTGCATCTGTTCCAGCGAAAAGCCGTAGTCCAGCCGCAGCCCCCACAGCCCCAGCTCCTCTGCCAGGTCAGCCAGGTCGGCACAGCCAAACTGCTGCACCGTCTTGCAGGATACATCCGCCAGGATCTGCCACCCCTGCTGCCGCAGTGCAGCGCACAGGCTGCGCACCCGGGCGCAGTATTCCGGGCTGAATTCCTCACTGATATGCAAAGAGATGAAAACAGGCGCGCCGCCCGCCGCAGGTGCGGCAAGCGGCGCGCTCTGGTTCTCAAACTCTGTCAGATAAACTGACCGTCCGAGAATTTTAGGCATTGGCAACTTCCTCAACAGAGACCATTGCGTTGGTGATGATAAAGCCCATCACATAGCTGATCAGCAGGCCCACTGCGTAGAAGCCCACCGAAGCAGCGGTGCCGGCAGGGCCAGCGGTCATGACGAACAGAGCCAGCAGACCGGAGGGGCCCCATGCGGTAGCAGCGACCTGCATAGCCATAACGAAAGCACCGCCGAAGCCAGCGCCCAGACCAGCCGTCAGGAAGGGCTTGCCCATGGGTAGGGTGACACCGTAGATCAGAGGCTCGCCGACGCCCAGGAAACCTGCAGGCAGAGCACCGGTGATGACGTTCTTCAGACGGTCGTTGCCGCACTTCTTAGCCTTGAGCCAGATAGCGATGGCAGCGCCCACCTGGCCAGCACCAGCCATAGCCAGAGCCGGATACAGGGTAACGTAACCAAAGGTTGCCAGCTGCACAGTGTACAGAGCCACCAGACCATGGTGCATACCCATGGCCACCATGGGCAGGAACAGAGCAGTAGCCACATAACCGGCAATGATGCGGACGATCAGCACATCGCTCATGCACAGCTTCTCCACGACCCAGCACAGTGCGGTGGAGAGGTAACCGGTAGCGGGCATAATGACCAGGATGTAGGGGATCAGGCAGATGATCAGGGTGCAGATGGGGGTGAACATGATGTCCAGAGAATCCGGCATACGCTTGCGGACCCACTTTTCCACCTTAGCCAGGACCCAAACGCCCAGCACAGCAGCCAGAACGCCGCCGCGGCCAGCGCGCAGGATGGAATCCAGAGGCACTGCCTCGTCGAACAGGCCCAGGACCTTTGCGATCTGGTTGATGCCGTCCAGGCCGGTGATCATGCCCAGCATGCCGCCCAGGATGGGGGTAGCGCCGAACCGCTCAGCAGCACGGTAGCCAGCCCATGCCGGCAGATAAGCCAGGAATGCAGAGTTGACCAGACCCAGCAGGTTATACACCACACTCCAGAAGGAGCTCTCTGCCCAGTTGGGCATGACCTGGCCGATCAGCGAGGTAAAGCCTGCGCACAGACCGGCGGCCACAACGCCGGGGATCAACGGAACAAAGATATCGCCAAAGGTCTTGAGCATGCCCTTGATGGGGCTCTGCTTCTGGTTGGCCTTGACAGCAGCCTTGTTGGCCTGCCAGTCGTTGGCATTGTCGCTGCTGGCAGGGATGCCCATGTCACGGCAGATGTCTGCGCACTTGCGGCACTTGCCGGGGCCTACCACAACTTCCACCTTATTGGTGCGGTCGTGGACGATGCCCATCACACCCTCGATGCCCTTCAGTCCGGCCTCGTCGATCTTGGCGTCCTCACGGACTTCCAGACGCAGACGGGTCATGCAGTTGGTTGCGGTGACGACGTTGTCCTTACCGCCTACTTTTTCCAGTACGGCACGGACCAATTCTTCGTTCGTCATGTTGTGTTCCTCCTTTTTTTGGGGTTTTGTCTATCCGGTGGCAGGGGAACCCTCCTCTCCCCCGCCTCTTTTTGCGGCAAGCTGCCACAATGGACCTAGGTTTAGTTCTGGATGGCCTGGCGCACATGACCGCCAGCCTTCTCCAGCCGCTGAGTCGCCTCGGCAGCTGTGCAGTCTGCCAAAAGCATGGTAATGGCGGTCTTCACGCTGCCGCCTGCCTCATCGATGGCCTTGCGAGCCTCTGCCCGCTCCACACCGGTGGCATCCATCACGATATTTTCCGCACGGGTGTGCAGTTTTTCGTTGGTCTGCATCACATCCACCATCAGGTTCTGGTAGGCTTTGCCGGAGCGCACCATGGATGCAGTCGAGATCATGTTCAGGATCAGCTTCTGTGCCGTGCCGGATTTCAGCCGGGTAGAGCCGGTCAGCACCTCGGGGCCACATTCCACCTCGATGGCCAGCTCTGCTGCCTTGCCCACTGCGCTGCCCAGGTTGCAGGCAATGGCTGCAGTGTGGCAGCCCAGGCTCTTTGCATAGTCCAGACCGCCCAGAACATAGGGGGTGCGGCCGGATGCCGCAATGCCCACCACAAAATCCTTCTGGGTCAGCTGATAGGCTTTCAGGTCTTCCACAGCCATCTCCCGGCTGTCCTCAGCGCCTTCCACTGCCACAGTAAAGGCTTTTTCTCCGCCGGCGATCAGGCCCACCACCATGCCCTGGGGCACGCCAAAGGTGGGGGGACATTCGGCCGCATCCAGCACGCCCAGCCGGCCGCTGGTGCCTGCGCCCATATAGAACAGCCGTCCGCCCTGCTCAAAGGCTTCCACCGCCCAATGAGCTGCCTGGGCGATCTGGGGCAGCGTTTTTGCGATGGCCAGCGGGACGCGGGCGTCCTCCTCGTTCATCACGGTAACGATCTCCAACTCACTCATCCCGTCCAGCCCCATCGTGCGGGGGTTGCGGGTCTCGGTAGTCATGCCTTGCAGATTCAAACCCATTTCCATGCACCTCTTTCTTAGCTTACACTGCGGGGGTCCGGCCCCGCCGCCGCCCACAGCGGGCGGCTCTTGCTGTGGATGATGGTTAGAGTATAATTTTTTTCAAACAAATTGTCCACATTAAATGCTTTTTGTGGTACAATGTTTCTAGTTGGTGACACTTTCTGAAATTTTCCGTCATCCAGAGGTAGTTTTGTTTATTCTACTCAAAAACTCAAGAATTTATATCCACAAGGAGGCCCCCATGCAAAACGTTCTCTTGCGCCTGCGTGAAGTCCACGCATCTCTCAGCAGCACTGAGCAGCAGATCTCCACCTTTATCCTGGAAAATCCCGAGGAGACCACTGAACTCACCGTGCGGGAGCTGGCCACCCGCACCTTCTCCTCCCCTTCCAGCGTACTGCGGGTCTGCCGGGCGATCGGCTTTCAGGGATATAAGGACCTGCGCCATGCCCTGATCCTGGAGCTTGCTACTCTGGGAGAGCGGGGCAGCCACCCGGAACAGGAGGTCGCCCCTGAGGATGGCATCCAGGAGATCATTGACAAGGTCACCCATAAAAACGTCCAATCCCTGCTGGACACCCAGCGGCTATTGACCCCAGAGGTGGTGGAAGCCTGCGTCAACCTGCTGAGCGGCGCACGGATGATCATGCTATTTGGCATCGGCGCCTCTCTGCTGGCTGCCAAGGATGCCTACCTGAAATTTCTGCGCCTGAACAAGCCATGCGTCGTGAATGAGGACTGGCACTCCCAGTTATTGCAGGCGGTAAACTCCTCTCCGCAGGACGTAGGCATCGTTTTTTCCTATTCCGGTCAGACGGTGGAAATGATCGAATGTATGAAAGCCATGAAGGAGAATGGCACCCCGGTGATCGCCGTTACCCGGTACTATCCTTCGGTGGTGGCCCAAATGGCCGACCATGTGCTGTACATTGCTGCCAACGAATCCCTGTTCCGCAACGGAGCCATGAGCTCCCGCCTGTCCCAGATGAATGTAATGGATATCCTGTACACCGTGTTTGCCGGTGAGGATCGGGAAGCCACCATGCGGCGGCTGACCCGCACCCACATCTTCAAACCCGGCGAGTCCTCCGACCAGACTTTCTGACCCATGCACGCAAAAAAGCCCGCTTCCTGCCTGGAAGCGGGCTTTTTTATCTTAGACCCAAACGGTTTGGGGGCAGATCACAGCTGGCTGCGGTACAGCTCCACGATCTCCTCCACGCTGGTATCCCGGGGGTTGCCGGGGCAGCAGGCATCGGCAAAGGCGCTCTCTGCCAGGAACCGGATGTCCTCCTCTTTCAGGATGCCCTGGAGGTTTGCAGGGATGCCCACATCTGCCGACAGCTGCTTGACAGCGGCAATGGTCGCATCCGCAGCTTCCATCTCGGTCATAGCATCAATGCCTGCCACGCCCATAGCCTTGCCCACGGCACGATACCGGGCAGCGGCTGCGGGCTTGTTATACTCCAGACCCACCGGCAGCAGGATGGCGCAGGCCACACCGTGGGGGGTGTCGTACAGTGCAGACAGGCCGTGAGCCATGCTGTGCACGATGCCCAGACCCACATTGGAGAAGCCCATGCCAGCAATGTACTGGCCCAGGGCCATGCCCTCCCGGCCTTCCGGGGTATTCTGCACAGCGCCCCGCAGGTTCTCGCTGATCAGGCGGATGGCCTCCAGGTGGAACATATCGGAAATAGTACAATGGCCCTTGGTGATGTAGCCCTCAATGGCGTGGGTCAGTGCGTCCATGCCGGTAGCGGCGGTCAGACCCTTGGGCATAGAAGCCATCATATCCGGGTCCACCACAGCGATCTCCGGGATATCGTTGGTATCCACGCAGACGAACTTGCGCTTCTTTTCCACATCGGTAATGACGTAGTTGATGGTGACCTCGGCAGCAGTTCCGGCCGTGGTGGGCACTGCGATGGTGAATACGGCGTGGTTCTTGGTGGGAGCCACACCCTCCAGGCTGCGCACATCCGCAAACTCCGGGTTGTTGATGATGATGCCGATGGCCTTGGCGGTATCCATGGAGGAGCCGCCGCCGATGGTAACAATGCAGTCCGCCTCCGCAGCCTTAAATGCGGCCACGCCGTCCTGCACATTGGCGATGGTGGGGTTGGGCTTGATATCGCTGTACACACTGTAGGCAAAGCCTGCGGCGTCCAGCAGGTCGGTGACCTTGGTGGTCACGCCGAACTTGATCAGATCCGGGTCAGAGCAAACAAAGGCTTTTTTGTAGCCGCGGGCGGTCAGCTCCGGTACGATGTTCTCGATCGCGCCGTGGCCGTGGTAGGAAATCGTGTTCAAAACAATGCGGTCTGCCATAGATACCGTTCCTCCCTGATATTCCATCTCAGTGCCCGCCGGGTGCGGGCCTTCATCCCCTTAATATTACCATATACGCCCAAAGATTTCTATGTATTTTTCTTGAACATTCTAAAAACCTTCCGTTTTTTTCTTGTTTTTCACTGGGCAGATATCGTCTCAGCAGCCGGGTGCGATCATCAGGCGAATGATCTCCCGGTCCGTCTCTGCCATACCGTCATGCGCCAGACGCCCCACATTGCGGATGGTGTTCTCCACGCCTTTGGTCACGATGCCGTCTCCGCCCACAAATTCGCTGTCGTGCATCTGCATCTGCATCCCCAGCAGACCCGCCTCCACAGCGGAAGCGATCTTGGCGGCGCAGCTGGCCTTAGCTCCGTCACAGATCATGCCGGAGTTGATGGCCAGTGCATTGACCACTGTATGGGCGATCTCGTTGTAGCGGCCGCCGTACAAATAGGTGATGCCCGCACCTGCACCGCAGCCTGCGCTGGTAGCACCGCAGTAGGCAGACAGCGGTCCAATGCCGGTTTTGAGGTGGATGGTTACCAGGTTGGACACCATCAGCGCACGGAACAGCTGCTCCTCTCCGGACCCAAGCTCCTTGGCGTAAATGATCACCGGCAGCGAGGCCGTCAGCCCCTGATTGCCGCTGCCGGAGTTGATGACCACCGGCAGCTCACAGCCGTTCATTCGGGCATCCGACCCTGCCGCCGCCCAGGCTTTGGCCCGGTTGTGCACCGTATCGCCGTAAGAGCGCAGCAGGATGCGCCCAATGCCTGCACCCCAGCGCCCGGTAAGCCCCTGGCGGGCAATAGCGGTGTTGCAGTCGATCTGCCGCTGCAAGGTCTCCCGCACATCCTCGATGCGGGCGGTCTCTGCAAACTCCACGATGCCTTCCACCGTCAGCAGAGCGCGGTCTGCCCCCGGTGCAGCCGGCTGCTCCTCATAAGGGCGCTCCACCAGCACCTGTCCATCCCGCTGCAGGGCAATGACGTTGGTGTGGCGGCCTGCGATCTCTGCAAAGGCCGTATGTCCGCCGCCAAACAGCCGCACCTGGATATCAAACAGATAGGGCTTGCCGGACCGCTCCACCTGCACAGGCACTGTATCCAAAAAGTGCCCCAGCGCCTCCAATTCGGCTTCGCCGATGCCCTGCAGCACTTCCAGCTCGGCCTCCGGGTCCCCGGCTATGATGCCGGCAGCAGCAGCGGCGGCAATGCCGCGGCGTCCGCCGGTGTGGGGCACCACCACGCTCTTGACATTTTTGATGATGTTGGCACTGGCGGCCACTTCTACCCGCTCCGGGGGGCAGCCCAGCACCCGGGCTGCCAGCGCTCCGGCATAGGCCACCGCGATCGGCTCGGTGCAGCCCATGGCAGGCACCAGCTCCTCTTGCAGGATCTTGAGATATGCTTTGTACAGGCTATGGTCCATGGTTTCCGTCCTCCGTTTTTACCGCTCACAGGCATAGTTATTTTTAGTATACCGCTTTGTGCCCGGTTTGCATAGGGATGCGCACGCAGAACGGGATTTTTTGCGCTTTTGGCAGAAAAAAGCCGCCTCCGGGCCGTAAAAGCACCGGAAGCGGCAAAATGTCGGAACGTTTACTTCTGTGCAGCGTCCACGATAACGCCCACATAATTTGCAGTGTTCACCAGGGTAGCGCCGGACACAGCGTCCACTGCGGCTGCATCCTGACTCAGGGCCGCGGCAGCTGCAATGCTCATGCCTGCCAGGTGCTCCTGAATGGAGTTGTAGTTGGCATCGATGGTCACCGTAGAGCCAGCATAATCTGCCATCATCTGGCTGTAAGTCTTGGTGTTCACCCGCTTGGAGGCCAGCACCTTGCCCGATGCATAGCCGGCGCTCAGGTCGGCATCGCTGTTGGGCACGCCAATGATCTCCGGGCTGGCATCCATGAACTGGAACTCATCCACATAGCTGGCCACGATGGTATCCCCGCAGGTGACTGCCGCACCGGAGGTAAAGCAGTTGTCCCCGTTGGCGGCGGAGTACACCACCTTCAGCTCCAGCTGACGGACATCCCCCTCAAACGGAGCCACTGCATTGCTCTGCGCAGCCTCCGCCGCCTGGACCAGCGCCGACAGATACCCTGCGGTATCCGCCAGGGTCGCACCGGACACAGCGTCCACAGCCTCTGCGCCCTTGGCAGCCACTGCCTTCAGCTCCGCAATGGTCTTGCCCACGGCAAACTCCTGGATCGCATCAAAGTTTGCATCGATGGAAACCGTAGAGCCTGCGTAGTCGGTCATCAGCTGGCTGTAAAACCCAGTATTTTCCCGCTTGGACATCAGGACCTGCCCCTCTGCATAGTCTGCACCAAAGGCAGCATCGCTGTTGGGCACACCCACCACCTCCGGCTTTGCGTCGTTGAACTGGAAGTCATCCAGATAGGCGCCTACCAGCACATCGTTCTGCACCACAGCAACTGCCTCTGTAAAGCTGCGGGTACCGTTGACGGCAGCATATGCCTGCCCGATCTGCACACCCTGGATCTGCGGTTTTTTTGCAAATTTTCCGGTCCCAGCTGCTAAAACAACGCCTACTGTCAGGCACATAGCAGCAGCGGCTGCAAGCTTTTTGGCGGTGGTCTTGGTCATGGTCATGTTCTCCCTCTCCTATGCGGTAATTTTTGCTGTTTAATCGTACTTTATTTAAAAGTACTTCTTTTTCAGCGGGAAAACAATACCATATTATTCCCAATTTCGTCAAGTAACTCAGTCACGTTTTGTTCTTGGTTCCTTCGTGTTTTCAACACCACACCCATATCTACCGCACAAAAAAGAGGGGCCGAAGCCCCCCCCTTCTTTCTATCGCTGCCGCCGCATTTTTTGCCGGCCGCAAATGTCCTGAAACGCCGCTTTTATTCCGCTTTATCACTCCAGGTTCAGGCGGTTTTTCATCATCCAATCCGTTACCAGGAAATACAAAGCTCCAAATACGGCCTGCATCAGGATAAACCCGACTACATACAGCCAGAAGAAGGAGCCCTCCCCCGGCGTAAGGACCAGCGCCTGCTGTCCCAGCACCTTGACCGCCAGCCAGGTGCCGCCAGCCACCACCAGTTTTTCCAGCCAGCCCTGTGCAGCACTGATCACAAAAAAGCTCACGATCCCCACCGGCGCCATATACCGGGGCACCTGGTGTCCCACCATGCAGCAGGCATAGACCCGCAGCACCTGGCAGGCAGCCCAGGCCAAAAACATCAAAAATGCCCCCGCCAGCAGCGAGATCACATATCCGGTCTCCTCCGGGAAGTCCCCCAGGACCCCCACCAGCAGCGAGAACAGCTCTCCCATACGGAAAATAAACTCCGGCTGAGAAGCCAGCATCAGCACCACCACCGACAGCACGCCCACGCAAAGGCTGCAAATGCCCCACACGGCGCTGGACAGCAGCTTGGAAAGGATCAGCTGGGCAGGGCTTACCGGCAAAGTGTGCATCAGGTAGCCTTCCCGTCCCAGCAGGTTTCCCGTAAAGCGCTGGATGATCTGCTGCACGGTCAGCACGATGATGGCCAGGATGGTGCCCATATATACCAGCGCCATGATCGCCCACACCGTCTCCATTTCGGCCTGCGGCATATGGGTGGCCCCCAGCCCCAGCAGCAGCGCAGAGGCCAGCAGCACCAGATAGGCACTGCCATAATACCCGCAAGTGGCTTTGAATTCATACTTTAACAGTTGCTTCAGCATTTGAATACCTCCCGGAAATATGCGTCCACGCTCTTTCCCTCTGTCTCCCGGATCTCATCCACCGCACGATGGGCCAGCACCCGGCCCTCCTTCAAAAATACGGCTTCGTCCAGCACCGGCTCCACATCCTCGATCAGGTGGGTGGACAGCACCACCAGCGCATCCTCGTTGTAGTTGGTCAGGATCGTATTCAGGATATATTCCCGCGCTGCCGGGTCCACCCCGCCGATGGGCTCGTCCAGAAGATAGCACTTTGCCCGGCGGCTCATGGCCAGGATCAGCTGCACCTTCTCCTTATTGCCCTTGGACAGACTTTTCAGCGCCGCCTTGGGCGAGATGGACAGCCGGTCCAGCATCTCTTTGGCGCGGTTCGGATCAAAATCCGCATAAAAATCCCGGAACATCTCCACCAGCTGTTCCACCTGCATCCGATCCGGCAGATACGCTGCATCCGGCAGGTAGGACACCAGCGCCTTTGTCTCCGGGCCGGGGGTCATGCCGGCGATCTTCACCGTGCCTGCGCTGGGCTGCAGCAGGCCATTTGCCAGCTTGATCAGGGTGGTCTTGCCGCTGCCGTTCGGCCCCAGCAGACCCACGATGCGCCCCGGTTCCAGGTGCAGCTCCACCCCATCCAGAGCAGTCTGGCCCTTGCCGTACCGCTTGGACAATCCCTCACAGGTCAGGATCTCATTCATATCTCTTCCTCCTCTTGGCTCCACTGAGCCACAAACTCTGCGGCCTTGTCCGGCCCATAGCCGATATCCCGCATTTTATCCAGGTATTCTCTGGCGATCTTGTGTGCGGAGCGGCGGCGCAGCCGCTCCAGCAAAGCGGCATCGTCGGTGATGTACCGCCCCGCTGTGCGCTCTGTGCGCAGCAGCCCCTCTGATTCCATATAAGCCAACGCCCGCTGCATGGTATTGGGGTTGACCCCCGCAGCCGCAGCCAGCTCCCGCACCGATTCCAAGTGCGCCCCGGGGGGGTATTCTCCCGACAGGATGCGCCCGGTCATCCGTTCGGCGATCTGGGCGTAGATCGGTCTTGTAGCGTCAAACTGCTCGCCCATGAAAGCACCTCCTTTGTTGTGTTGCTGTATTAAGTGCTTAATACAAGCATACACGTTTTTTGAAATTTGTCAATACCTCGGCCAAAAATTTTTTCTCCGTGTTTACTATCCATAAAAAACATGCCCTTTAGACTGGAACCATCCTGGTCCCGATCCAGGGGCGCTGCACCGATCCGCAAGGCAGATTTCTCCGGCCCGCCATAAAAAAACATCCGCACCCCTAAGGGTACGGATGTTTTGCTTTGTTTTATCAACCAGAACGGACACTCAGTCCATATCCCAGACCATGCCCAGGGAGCTCAGCCTCTGGATCCGGCTCTCGGTAAGCTTGGGGTCCTTCTCCTGGCGGGCCTCCCGCATACGGCGCACCCAGTCACCCAGGCAGAAGCCGTCCTCTGTTTTATAGTTCACCGGCACCAGCAGGCTGCCGTGGGCGGCGCGATACTCCACCGCCCGGGCATAGGCACACTCCCACTTTGCAGTGCGGGCATCCCACTCCATGCCGATCTCGTCCAGCATCGCCACGTGCTGCGCCGTCACCTGCGAGGAATCCGGCCGCTTTTTCCGCGCTGCGCGCAGGTTGGAGATCCACACACCCAGCCGGCATCCGGTCTCATCCACATAGCTGGCCGGCACCAGCAGATTGCCGTGGGTCTTGTAATATGCCTTTGCACGGCGGTAATTCTGCTGCCAGTTCTGCTCCCGGCGAGCGCAGCGCACCCGGGGCTTTGCAGGCTTTTTCTCTTCCTCTCCGGCAAACAGCTGCTCCAAGATCGCCCGGCGCTCCGGCGAAAGAGAATTGCCCTTGCGCAGTGCCGCCCGCTGGCGGCACAGCCAGGTGCCCAGCCAGACGCCATCCTCTGTTTTATAGGTGGCGGGCACCCGCAGGGTGCCATGCTCCTGCCGGTAGGCCAAAGCCAGCTTATAATGCTCCTGCCACGGCTCTGCCTTGCCCCACTCCATGCCGATCTTATCCAACAGTTGGCGGCGCTCCTCGGTCATGCGGGCACTGCTGCTCTCCGGGTTCTGGTTCGCATACCGCTGCCGGGAGATCCACTTGCCCAGCAAGACCCCGTTCTCGTCCACATACTCCGAAGGGACATTCAGATTGCCGTGGGCCTGATAGTAACGCACAGCCGACTCATAGGCGATCTGCCATTTGCGGTTGTTCCGGTCGGTCCAGTCCACGCCCAGAGCCTCCAGCTGTGCGGTCTGCTCCGGGGTAAGCTGCTCCGCTTTATAGGCGGCACGCTGGGTGCCCAGCCAGGTCCCCAGTGCAAAACCGCTTGGCGTGACATACTTTACCGGAACTTCCAGGTTGCCATGGTCCAGGTAATACCGCATAGCCTCCCGGTAATTGTGCTGCCACATCGCCGCAGAGGTATCCCATACCATACCCAGGTTCTGCAGCCGGTCCACCCGATCCTCAGACATCATCCCGGTCTGCCGGCGCTGGCGGTTGTATACGATCCACTCTCCCAGGCACAGGCCGTCCTCCGACTGATAGCGCACCGGCACCAGCAGGTCGCCATATTTTGCACGGTAGCGCTGCGCTGCCTGGCAGCCCCGCTCCCAGGTCTGCCCGCTGAGGCCCTGCCAGGGCAGTTTCAGCTCATCCAGCTGCTCGATCTGTCGCTGGGTCAGGTAGCCAGGCCGCCGGCCGATCCGCACTTGACGCTGGGCAGCCACCCAGGCGCTCAGGTCCAGATTGTCCCCCACGATCATCTTGCGGGGCATCTCCAGGGTGCCATTGGCCGAATAGTATTTCTGCGCCTGCACCAGGGCTGCATCCCACCCGGTATCCAGATCCCGGCGCAGCTGCTGGTACATCTGCTTGATCTCTTTCAAAGGCTCGTTCAGTGCCAGTTTTTCCAGCGGCAGGACCGCTGCCCCTGCTGCCCGCAGATGGCGCACAGCCAGAGCGATGCTGTTTTTCAGCAGCTTGACATCCTCCACTGCCTCCAGATCGTCCAGCACATCCAGGATCTCGGTCTGCGGGCCGCGGCAGGCTTCCAGGGCACAGTTCAGCTGTCGGCGGAACTGCGCTGTATCCTGCCCGCGGCGGAACAACAGTGCACCGTCATATCCATGCCCGGCCTGGGCAGCATTCTCCGGTGTGCAGAACACCAGTTTCATACCCTTGGTCTCCGGGTCATGGGCTGTGGGCATATCCGGCACACCGGCGCGGAATGCCTCCACCCGGGGGTTGACCAGGGCCAGCCACTCCTTGATGCGGGGCATCACCATCTGACGCTGTGCTTCGTCCACACACACTGCCAGGTAAAGACCATTGCGCCGGCTGACCGCCTGTGCCGCCAGTTCTCCAAAGCTGGGGCCATGTTCCAGCGCACAGCGCAGCGCCTCCAGCTCTTCCCGCAGAGGCTCCGGGCCGCCACCCACACGCAGGCTCTTGATGTTGCCCCGCAGACGCTGCAGCATGGGCTGCTCCGGTGCCAGCAGCACGGTGTATTCCGGCGCAGGCAGCAGACCATATGCGATCGCCTCGCCCAGCGTCAGCTCCGCTGCCAGATGCCCGCGGAACAGCTCATCTGCCAAAGCGGGCCGCACGCCCCACTCCCGCACAGGGATATTGGTCAGGCCCAGCACCCGCAGCTTCGGGCACAGCTCCAGCAGTGCCCAAAGCGCCTCGGCCCAGCTGCCGCTGCCCTTGTGATGAAAATCCTCCAAGACCAGGTACTCCGGCGCAAAGCGGACCAGCTCCACCCACTGTTCCGGGGTCAAAGCCGCCAGCTGCTGGTACGAGAGCCCTTTGACCTTTCCTTGGCTCTGCGGACACTCCGGTGCAAGCCACAGCAGCGCCTGCTCCGGGCAGCTCTTGCACAGCTGTTCCACAATAGCCCGGCTGTGGGTGCCCTTGGGCTGCACCACGACTGCGCGTCCTTCCTTATTCAGACGCTCCATTACCGACCGGAACATCTCCTGCTGATATTGTAAAAATTGGATCGACAACGATCGTTTCCCCCTTTTTGTGGACCGAATTTTCCACAACCCTCCGTCCTGCTGTGCAGAAAGCTTTGCTCCCGGCTGCCCAAACAGCAGCCCAGGACCGGGTCTGCCAAACCCCGATACAAAGCACGGTGGGATGCAGCAATTTTGTTTTTTCTGCCGCAAAAATATCTTTAGCGTTCATTGTATCATGTTTTATTTTCTTTTTCAACAAAAACGCCAAACGTCCTTTTTGTGTGGGCTACTTTCGTCATATCTTATATATCACAAACTTTTTTTCAGTCACAATCCACAATTTTTTCGTTAAAACCCGCCCAAATTTTCGTCCAATATCCTTCATATGCCAAAAAAGGCGGCCATGCACGTGGTATGGCCGCCCTTTTTCACCTTGTTGTATATTTTAATGGATATTTCTATTTTTCAATCTGCATCCTTTGCCGTCCGGCAGGCAGCCTTCTCCAGCTGCGTCAGCATCTGTTCGATCTGCGGGCGCTGCGCCAGTCCCAGACAAAATGCCGTAGCGCTGCCGCAGGCAGTGCCCAGCCGCAGAGCGTGGTCATAGCAGCCGCTGTCCAGGTACCCAGCCATAAAGCCCGCCAGCATACTGTCTCCGGCCCCCACGCTGTTGACCACCCGTCCCTGCGGGGTGCCGATGCGGTGGACCCTGCCCTCTTCGTCCAGCAAAAGCGCCCCCTCTCCGGCCATGCTCACCAGCACATTCCGTGCGCCTTTTTGCTGCAATACACGGGCGGCACCGGCGATCTCCTGGTCCCCATACAGCTCCCGACCCAGCAGCTCTGCCAGCTCGTGATGGTTCGGCTTGATCAGGAAAGGACGGTAGGGCAGAACATTCATCAGCAGCTGCCCGGTGGCATCTACCGCCGTCCGGACTCCCTTCCCCTTCAGCCGGGTCAGGATCTGCTGATAGGTGTCCTGGGGCAGACAGGCAGGGATACTGCCCGCCAATACAAGGACATCCCCCGGCAGAAGGGCATCCAGCTTCCGGTACAGCTGTTCCATCGCCTCGGGGATGATCTGCGGGCCTGCGCCGTTGAGTTCGGTCTCCTCTGCGCCCTTGATCTTTACATTGATGCGGGTCATCCCGCTGTCCAGCCGGATAAAGTCGGTCCGCTGCCCCCGGGCAACCAGACCCCGCTCCAGCCAGGCCCCGGTCTCCCCCGCCACAAAACCCAGCGCCACATTCCCGCAGCCCAGTTCTGTCAGTACCCCCGAAACATTGATGCCTTTGCCTCCCAGCACGCAGTGTTCGGCGCTGGCCCGGTTGACCCCGCCGATCTCCAGCGGGTTGTCCAGCTGCACCACATAATCAATCGCCGGGTTGAACGTTACGGTATAGATCATTTCGTTTCCCCCTCCTGCACGGGGCACAGGGGCCGTGGCTTTGCCGCATCCGCCCTATTTGCCCAGTCCCGTTTCTTGTGTTCTCTCCCTTTAATCATATCATCTGCGCACCGAAATGCAATCCTGTTTTCCTTTTCCTTATATATGTGGGACTGCCCGGCCGCGTTTTTCCTCTTGAGCTGCCACAGCCTGCGTGCTACAATCAAGGAAAGATGTTTGCCGCCCTGGTCCATACCACCGGGGCTAAAAAGAAGAGGAGGTCTTTTCCATGCCTTGTACAACGATTTTAGTGGGCAAAAAGGCCAGCTACGATGGCTCGACCATGATCGCCCGCAACGATGACTCCGGCGCAGGACATTTTATGCCCAAAAAGTTCACCATCCTGCACCCGGACGAACAGTCCCCGGTCTACCGGTCGGTGATCTCTCATGTGGAGATCCCTCTGCCGGCTGCGGCGCTGCGCTGCTCCATCCTGCCCAATGCCATAGAGGGCGAGGGGATCTGGGCAGCCTCCGGCGTCAATGAAGCCAATGTCGGCATGACCGCTACCGAGACCATCACCTCCAACCCCCGGGTGCTGGGGGCAGACCCCATGGTCCCCGGCGGCATCGGGGAAGAGGACATCGTCCGCCTGGTGCTGCCCTACATCCGCTCGGCCCGGGAGGGTGTGGCCCGCCTGGGCAGCCTGCTGGAGCAGTACGGCACCTATGAAAAGAACGGCATCGCCTTCCAGGACGTAAACGAGATCTGGTGGCTGGAGACCATCGGCGGCCATCACTGGATTGCCCGCCGGGTGCCGGACGACGCCTATGTTGTGATGCCCAACCAGTTCGGACTGGATTCCTTTGACCTACAGGACGCTTTTGGCGCACGGCGGGAGCATCTGTGCTCTGCCGACCTGCGCCAGTTTATTGCCGACAACCATCTGGATCTTTCCATGGATGGTGTATTTGACCCCCGTGCCGCCTTTGGCAGCCACGACGATGCCGACCACGTCTACAACACCCCGCGGGCGTGGTTCATGCTGCGTCATCTGAACCCCCGCACCCAGGTATGGGACGGCCCCAATGCCGACTACACCCCCCGCTCGGACGATCTGCCCTGGTGCATGGTGCCGGAAAAGAAGATCACGCCGGAGGAGATCAAGTACCTGCTCTCCTCCCACTACCAGGGAACCCCCTACGACCCCTATGCCCGCAGCGCCGACCCCAACCAAAAGGGTATTTTCCGGCCCATCGGGGTCAACCGCACCGACCTGATGGCTCTGCTGCAGCTGCGGCCGGGCTTCCCCGCAGACAGCAGTGCGGTGGAATGGGTGTCTTTTGCCTCCAACGCTTTTAATACCATGGCCCCCTTCTACCCCAATGTAGATACCACACCGGACTATCTGTCCTGTACCACCGGAGAGGTCTCCACCGATAGTTTCTACTGGGTCAGCCGGATGATCGCCGCCATGGCCGATGCTTCGTATGCCCAGTCCGCCATCCACATCGAGCGGTACGAAAATGCAGTGCTGGCCCAGAGCCGTGCTGTCCTGAACCGTTTTGACGCACAGCTGCTGGCTCAGCCGGACCCCGCCGCCCGCACCACCCTGCGGCAGGAGGCCAACCAGGCTGTCGCAGACCTGCTGCGCAAAAAAGCCTCCGAAACACTGGATAAGGTGCTGTTTGAACTGAGCAGCCAGATGAAGAACGCCTTCTCCCGGTCGGACGCCTGATATCTCACACCATCCTATACACAGCAAAACTCCCCGGAAGGAAACTTCTTCCGGGGAGTTTTCTTTTTTGTTATAAGGTTTTTCGGTTCACTCAGGAAGTTTGCCCCTGCTGTTACCTGGCAAGAACGAACGTTTTCCTTTTTGTCAGGGGTTCAGCCCTCAAAAGGCCCCCCGGCAAGCGGTTCACACGCCCCAGACCAGCCACAGGTAGACATACCCGCTGAGTACGGCTGCCAGCGTAAAGGGCACACCGATGCGGAGGAAGTCGCCGGTGGTCACCTTCTCCCCCTGTTTGCGCAGCATTCCAATGGCGGTAATGTTGGCCGAAGCGCCGATGGGGGTCAGGTTTCCGCCCAGCGTCGCACCGGTCAGCAGGCCAAAGTAGAACACATACGGGGGCATACCGCCCATCTGCGCCGTAATGCTCTGCACCACCGGCAGCATCGTAGCCACATAGGGGATATTATCCACAAACGCCGATGCCAGCACCGATACAAATACCAGCAGCGTATACAGCAGGAACGGCTGCTGCCCTGCCACCTTATAAAACAGCCCGGCCATCGCATCGATGACACCGGCTGTACGGATGCCCTCGATCAGGATGAACAGACCAAACAGCAGAGCCAGGGTGTCCCAATCCAGCGCACGGAACATCTGCCCCACCGGCTCGACCGAATGGCTGCGCACACAGCTGCGCACCACGCCAAACAAACACACTGCCGAGCAGATCAGGCCGCTGCGCAGCTCATACAGGGTCAGCCAGATGCCGCCTTCCGGCTGCGGCAAAAACGAAGCAATGATCAAAAAGCCCACCGTCAGGATCATCAGCGCCGTGGGCACATCGTCCTCTACTTTGGTGTCCCCTTCGGCGTGTACCGGCTGGCGATCCTTGCGGAACAGGATCCACAGCACCCCCAGAGATACCAGTGCGCCCAGTTCCACGCCCCAGAAGATGCCCGGACGGCCTTCCATCCAGAAAAAGTCGAAGAAGTTCATCTCCGCAAAACCGCCCAGCAGCATACTGGTGGTGTCGCCCACCATGGTGGCGGCGCCCTGCAGGTTGGAGGAAACCGCAATGGCGATCAGCACCGGCACCGGCGAGATGGACAGCCGCCGGGCAATGGCCAGGCCCACCGGTGCGATCATCAGCACCGTAGCCACGTTGTCCACAAAAGCGCTGATCACGCCGGCAAACAGCGCCAGCACGGTCACTGCGCCCCGCACATCCGGCACATGACGGATCAGCTGTTCCGCCAGGCGCAGGGGCATCTTGCTCTCAATAAACAGCGACACCGTGCCCATCGTGCCGGCGATCATCAGCAGCACGTTGAAGTCCACAGCGGCCAGCGCCTGCCCCAGCGAAAGCTGATAGACGCCCATCTGTCCCATCACCACAAAAATAGCCGCTCCCGTCAGCGCTGCCAAGGGGCGTCGCTCCGGCCAGGCCAGCATCGCCACATAGGTGGCGGCAAATACTACCAGTGCAAAAATCATGTCGTCTCCTGTTCTTCTGTGCCGGGGTCCTCGTCCACCATGCGGTAGCCGACCCCCAGTTCATTTAAGATGTACGTGTTGCTGCCGGGCCGACTGCCCAGCTTTTTACGGATATTGGCCATATTGACCTGCAGCTTTTTGGTGCTGCCGCAGTCCATATCGCCCCAGATAGCCCGAACAATGGCGGCATAGGTCATCACCCGGCCTGCATGTTCGGACAAAAAGGAAACAATGTTGTACTCTGTCTGGGTCAGTTTGATCTCCTGCCCGTCCACAAATACCTTGCGCCGCTCGTGGTTGATCTCCAGTCCTTGGGCGCGGAACACGCCCCCCGGTGCCGTTCCCCAGCCTCTGTGGCCGCTGCGCAGCGCCGCCCGGACCCGGGCCATCAGCTCCCCGGTGCCAAAGGGTTTGGTAATGTAATCGTTGGCTCCCAGATCCAGCGCCTGGATCTTATCCTGCTCGGTAGTGCGGGCAGACAGCACGATGATGGGTGTCAGGGTCTTTTTGCGCACCTGACGGATCATCTCCTGTCCATCCCGATCCGGCAGTCCCAGGTCCAGGATCACCAGATCCGGCGTGTGGGAGGCAAACAGGGTCAGCCCCATGGCGCAGGTATGAGCCACCAGCGCATGGTAACCGCTGGTCTCCAGCAGCGTCTCGATAAAGCTGCTGATGTTGCTTTCGTCCTCCACCACCAGGATCTTGAACTTGTTATTGCTCATCTTGCACTTCCTCTGTTTGATTGATGTCGGTCAAAAGCCAGAAGCAGATCTTCGTCCCCTGCCCGGGCTTGCTCTCGGCCCAGATCTCGCCGCCATGGGCTTTGACGATAGCGGCGCACAGCGACAGACCAATGCCCATGCCGTGGCGGCTGCTGTCGGCGGAGCTGCTGGCAGCTGTGCCGGTAAACAGGTTCCGCAGCTTGTCTTTGGGGATACCGCAGCCATCGTCCTCCACCGCAAAAACAGCCTTCTCCCCTTCTGCCGTGACCCGCAGGATCAGCCGGGTCATCCCCTTTGCATGGTAGACCGCATTTTCCAAAAGATTGGTCAGCACCTGTTCCATCAGCATGGAGTCCATAGGGATCACAATAAAATCCTCCGGGATCTGCACCTCCACCGCCTGCCCCGGACAGTGCTTGCGGAACTTGAGCACCACCGTATCCACCAGTTCCTCCAGCACGGTGGGCGTTTTCTGTACCGCCGGGCCCTCTCCCCCGATGCGGGTAATGGACAACAAGTTTTCTACCATCTGGTTCAGCCATTGCGCATCGGCGCAGGCTTCCCCCAGCAGCTTCAGCTTCTGGCTTTTATCCAGCGAGTCGTAGCTCTCCATTACGGTGGAGCAGGCCCCATAGATGGAGGTAAGCGGCGTGCGCAGATCATGGGACACCGCCCGCAGCAGATTGGCCCGCATGGTCTCCTTTTCCGTCTCGGCCCGCAGTGCTTCCTGGCGCTTGATCCGGGTCGTCAGTGTGCTGGTCATCACCGAAACAAACAGCATCACCACGCCGGAAAACAGGTTCTCCGGCACGGTAAAGTTCAGCTCCAGATAGGGGGAACGGAACGCAAAGTTTACCGCCAGCACCCCCAGCAGGCTGGCTGCCACCCCCCAGAAGTACCCCTCTGTGTACAGAGACACCAAAAAAGCCCCCAGCAGAAACACCATGGACGCAACGCCGTCCAACCGCCCTGTGATCCGCTGGATGGTCGCCACCAGCACAAAGGCTGCAAACAACGTCCCGGACAACAGCAGCAAATCCGGCAGCGCTGTTCTCCTTTTCATGTCATCTCCCCTTTTCAGATATGATTGCCCAATATAGGATTATACCACAACAAAGACAAAAATACAGCTAAGTTTGGCGCCGCCGGTTGATTTTCAACCCTCGCCCCGCCCCAGTCTCTCCCCGCCGTCTGCTTTGGGCACAAGCGCCGCCCCTATTTATTGCACGGTTGTAAACCATTGTTAATTTTTTGAAAATTCAGTTACTGCCGTCTGCAAACCTTGTCATTTTATGTTATAGTTAGTATGGTATGAAACCATTCTATCATCCCGCTCTCCGCCCATTACCCGGTTTTGCCGGGGGCATGGTCCGCCGGAGGCGACCCCATGCAAGGAGGCGACACTATGGAGCACTTTGTAGAATTTGAAGAGGTCTCCAAATATTATCAAACGGGCAGCGTCAAGATCGCCGCTGCCGATCATCTCAACTTTTATGTAGACAAAGGGGAATTCTGCATCATCGTCGGCCCTTCCGGCGCCGGCAAGACCACCCTGCTGAACATCCTGGGCGGCATGGACAGCTGTGATGAGGGCAGCGTCTGGCTGGACGGACGGAACATCAGCCGTTTTACGGACAAGGAGCTGACCACCTACCGCCGGTATGACGTCGGGTTCGTGTTCCAGTTCTACAACCTGGTGCAGAACCTCACCGCCCTGGAAAATGTGGAGCTGGCCAGCGAGATCTGCCGCGACCCGCTGGACCCCGCCGAGACCCTGCGCAGCGTTGGCCTGGGGGAGCGGCTGAACAACTTCCCCGCACAGTTGTCCGGCGGCGAGCAGCAGCGGGTGGCCATCGCCCGTGCCCTGGCCAAAAACCCCAAGCTCCTGCTGTGCGACGAGCCCACCGGTGCGCTGGACTACAAGACCGGCAAATCGGTGCTGGCCCTTTTGCAGAACACCTGCCGCACCACCGGCCAGACCGTGATCGTCATCACCCACAACTCGGCCCTGACTGCCATGGCCGACCGGGTCATCCAGGTGCGCAGCGGCCAGATCCTCTCCAATGAGGTCAACAAGCACCCCGTCCCGGTAGAACAGATCGAGTGGTGAGCATCGTGACAAAAAGTTATCGCAAAAATATCCTGCGGGATCTCAAAAGCAATCTCAGCCGCTTCATCTCCCTGTTTGGCATCGTGCTGCTGGGGGTCATGATGCTGACCGGCCTGGTGAGCTTTGCCCCAAGTATGCGGCTGGCCGGAGATGAATACTTTGCCCGGCAGAACGTCTTTGACCTGCGGGTGCTTTCCACCCTGGGCTTGTCCCAGGCAGACATCGACGCCATTGCCGGTGTTGAGGGCGTACAGGCTGTGATGCCGGTGCAGTTTACAGACCTGGAAGCCCGCTGGAACGGGGACGAAGAGCTGTCGGTGGTGCGGATGCAGCAGCTGCCCGCCGACCCCGTATCCCAGGACCCTGCCAACCTGAACCGTCTGGTACTGCTGTCCGGACGGATGCCCGCTGCCCCCAATGAGTGTGTGGTCCACACCATTGGCTACGGCACCCCCATCCCGGAGGGTACTGTGCTGCATCTGCCGGAGGATTCGGGCCTCGGCCGCACCGAGTTCACCGTGGTGGGCGCTGTGCAGGACCCCCAGTACATCTCCAATAACCCCGAGACCAGCACCGCCGGGGATGGCACGCTGGACCAGATCGTCTTTGTGCCGGAGGGCAATTTTACAACTGATTATTATACCGCCTGCTATATCAAGGTCGCCGGGGTGCAGGGGCTGAGCGCTTACTCCGATGAATACCAGGATGCCATGGACACCGTGGCCGACCGGATCAGCGGGATCAGCGCCGGACAATGCCAGGTGCGCCGCACCCAGCTGATCGAGGATGCCCAGCACCAGCTGGCAGATGCCAAGGCCACCTATGAGGAAAAGAAGGCGCAGGCACAGTCCGAATTCGATAAGGCCGAGCAAGAGCTTGCAGACGCCCAGCAGAAGCTGGATGCAGCCCTTGCCCAGCTGAACCAGGGCGAACAGGAGTACTCTGCTGGCAAAGCCCAGCTGGAAGCGCAAAAGGCGTCTTTGCCCCAGACCATGACCGGCGGTGCAGACCAGCTGCTCTCCGGCCAGGAACAGATGCTGCAATTTGAGGATCAGCTGGCGCAGATCGAAATGCTGGTCAATCTCAAGCAGGTCGCTGACCCGCTGCTGGATTATGCCGAGGTCGCCCTGAACAACGCCCGTCACGCTCTGGAAGAAGCCGAGCCGGACGACGAGGAGTACACCGAGCTGCGGGATATGCTGGCTAAAGCCCAAAGCGCCTACGATAACATCTATAACCAGCTGCAAGGCTACCAGCAGCAGCTGGACGAGGGCAAACGCCAGATGTTTGCCCAGGGGCTGATCTCTTCGCCCAATCTTTCCAACACAGCGCTGGTCACCGAGGCCAAAGCCGCCCTGCGTCAGATGAAACTGGCGCTGATGAGCGGTCAGCTGGATCTGAGCACCGGCGCCGCCACCGCCTACGCCGCCTTTGATGCTGCCGAGAGCCAGCTGGCCGATGCCCGCAGCAAACTGGACTCCGGCTGGGGCGAGTACCGCACCGGTCAGCAGCAGCTGGAGGATGGCCGCACCGAATACCTGACCCAAAAAGCCGATGCCGAACGCCAGCTGGCCGAGGGCTTGCAGCAGATCCACGATGCAGAGGAACAGATCAGCGAGATCGAATCCGGCGAGTGGTATGTGCTGGACCGCAACAGCACGGTGAGCTTTGTCACCTTTGCGCAGTATGCGGACCGCATGGAAGCCATCGCCCGGGTGTTCCCCATCTTCTTCTTCCTGGTAGCGGCTCTGGTGGCTACCACCACCATGACCCGTATGGTGGACGAGAACCGCCTGCAGCTGGGCACCCTGAAAGCACTGGGTTACTCCAGCGCCAGCATCTCCTCCAAGTACCTGTTCTATGGCGCTGCTGCCAGCCTGCTGGGCAGTGCCGTGGGCATGGTGCTGGGCTTCATCGTGTTCCCCTCTATTTTGTGGGAAGCCTACAAGATGCTGTTCCAGCTGCCCACCTTCCACCTGCGGTTCTACCCCGGCCTTGCTGCCATTTCGGTCCTGGTCAGCACCGCCATCATCGGTCTGGCCACGCTGGAAGCCTGCCGGGCCAGCCTGCGGGAAAAATCCGCTGCGCTGCTGCTGCCCCGTGCCCCGGTGGCCGGCAAGCGCATCCTGCTGGAGCGCATCACCCCGCTGTGGAAGCGGATGAGCTTCTCCCAAAAGACCACCGCCCGCAACCTGTTCCGGTACAAAAAGCGCTTCTTCATGACCGTGCTGGGCGTGGCAGGCTGCACCGCCCTGCTGCTGATCGGCTTCGGCATCCAGGACTCCATCCTGCCCATGGTGGCCAAACAGTCCACCCAGCTGACCCACACCGACCTTACCGTCTCTTTGAACAGCAGCCAGGCACTGGAGCTGGAGAACGGGCTGGCGGATAAGCTGGAGACCAGCGACGCCGTGGAGAGCTGGGGCGCTTTCTACACCCACAACGTAACTCTGCGCAGCAGCCAGGTAGATGAGACCGTCACCGCCACTGTGGTGGGTGCGCAGGACCCCAGCCAGATGACCCGGTATTTCACCTTCCGGGACCGCAAGAGCGGCGAGGGCCTGCCCTTTGAGGCCGACAGCGTCATCCTTACCGAAAAGAACGCTGAGATGCTCAAGCTGTCCGTGGGGGACACCCTGACCGTGGACAGTCCCTCCGGCGGACGGGTGGATCTGGTGCTTACCGGCATCGCCGAGGACTATATCTTCCCCCGGCTATACCTGTCGCAGCAGAGCCTGGAGACCCTGCTGGGCGAGCAGCCGGAGTGGAACACCGTATTCGGTCAGACCAACTGCGCCGATTCGGACCAGGAGGACGCCCTGCGGGCCCAGCTGCTGAGCTGCAACTACGTCAGCAGCGTATCCTTTACCGAGGATCTGACCCGTATGTTCAACAACATGGTCACCAGCCTGAACTATGTGGTCATCCTGATCATCTTCTGCGCCGCTGCCCTTGCAGCCGTGGTGCTGTACAACCTGATCAGCGTCAACCTGGCCGAGCGCAAAAAGGAGCTGGCCACCATCAAGGTGCTGGGCTTCTACGACAAGGAGGTCTACCGCTACATCTTCCGGGAGATCGAACTGCTGAGCCTGATCGGCGCTGCCGTGGGTCTTTTGTTGGGCACCCCGCTGCATCAGTTCATCGTGCGCACGGTGGAGATGGACCGGATGATGTTCATCCGCTCCATCTCGCCCCTCAGCTTTGTGTATAGTGTGGCTTTGACCATGCTGTTCACCTTTGGGGTATGCTTCTTCATGCGGCTGCAGGTCAAGCGCATCAGCATGGTAGAAAGCATGAAAGCACCGGAATGACCCCTGCGGCAATTCACAAAAGCTTCATAGAAAGAGCATAATTTCGCAGAATTTTCGTGATACTATAATGGCACAGGGACGCGGGGCCGCAACCGCACCCCTGCACATGATTCCTCCTACACCAAACCAAATACCGCAAACAAATTGCCCCCGCTGTGTACCGCAAGCACAGCGGGGGCAGTTTGCATCCATAGGGTGCCGACCGCTCTTTTATGCCGGACGCCCCACCGCCGCCTTTTGAAATTTATTGTATTTTATAGCTTTTCATCTGCACATCTTTCATGTTTTCAGCCCCTGCAAATCTCTTGACTTGCGCAAAAGGCTATGCTAAACTGAACCCACTTCCAAAACATTTTGACCAAATGCAACGAAGGGGAAAAACCGGGTCATGGTCTGCGTACAGAGAGCTGCCGGATGGTGCAAGGCAGTGCGGATGGTCCCGTCTACTGGCCCCTGAGCAGCCAGACTCAACCGGCATACGCCTTAGTAAGCCTGGACGGAAGCCCACCGTTACCCGGGCAGCGATTCGCCGTGCAAGCGGCCGATCGTGCTGAGGGGCTGCACCAATACCGTGCAGCAACGAGAGTGGTACCGCGGGCTGCCTTTTATACGCTATTTGATGGCTCCCGTCTCTCAAAGGATGAACCTTCCTTTGAGAGACGGGAGCTTTTTGTTTGCCAACACACCGGGGAAAAGGAGACCAGAAATGATGGACGCCACCAAGTACGCACCGGGTTATTACCCGGCTCCCGCCGGCTACGACAGCTGGGTGAAAAAAGACCATATCGAGACCGCCCCCGCCTTTTGCAGCGTGGATCTGCGGGACGGCAACCAAGCGCTGATCGTCCCCATGAGCCTGGAAGAGAAGCTGGAGTTTTTTGACCTGCTCGTAAAGATCGGTTTTAAGGAGATCGAAGTAGGCTTCCCCGCCGCAAGCGAGACCGAGTATGAGTTTCTGCGCACCTTGATCGAACAGGACCGCATCCCCGCCGATGTCACAGTGCAGGTGCTGACCCAGTGCCGGGACCATATCATCCGCCGCACCTTTGAGGCGGTAAAGGGCGCCCCCCGGGCGGTGATCCATTTCTATAACTCCACCTCCTCGGCTCAGCGGGAACAGGTGTTCCATAAATCCAAAGCCGAGATCCAGCAGATCGCTGTGGACGGCGCAAAGCTGGTGCGGCAGCTCAGCCAGGAGTACGAGGGCAACTTCCTGTTCGAGTACAGCCCGGAGAGCTTTACCGGCACCGAGGTGGACTATGCCGTCGAGGTCTGCAATGCCGTACTGGACGTGATGCAGCCCACCCCAGACCGCCCCATGATCATCAACCTGCCGGTCACGGTCGAGATGAGTATGCCCCATGTCTACGCCAACCAGATCGAGTACTGCGACAAGCACCTCAAGTACCGCGACAGCGTCATCATCTCCACCCACCCCCACAACGACCGCGGCACTGCCGTAGCCGATGCGGAACTGGGTCTGCTGGCAGGCGGTGACCGTATCGAAGGCACACTGTTCGGCAACGGTGAAAGAACTGGTAACGTTGATATTGTCACACTGGCAATGAACCTGTTCTCTCACGGCGTTGACCCCGAACTGGACTTCAGCAACATGCCGAAAGTCGTAGAAGCTTACGAAAAATATACAGATATGAAAGTGCATCCTCGTCAGCCTTATGGCGGCCAGCTGGTATTTGCTGCTTTCTCCGGTTCTCATCAGGATGCCATCGCCAAAGGTATGAAATACCGCGAAGATAAACACATGCATCGCTGGATGGTGCCCTATCTGCCCATCGACCCTCATGATGTCGGCAGGGAATATGATGCGGACGTTATCCGCATCAACAGCCAGTCCGGCAAAGGCGGTATCGCTTATATTCTGGAACAGAATTACGGCTTCCACATTCCTGTAAAAATGCGTGAAGAAATCGGTTATATGGTTAAAGGTGTCTCCGATCACAGTCATAAGGAACTGTCACCTGCGGAAGTATATGAAACATTCAAGAACGAATATATCAACAAATTCAATCCCATCGACATTACTGATGCAACCTTCCGCAAAAATTCTACCTATAAAGGTGAAGATGGATATACTGTTGACATTCATGTAAACATTGCTGGTACAGAATATTTCTTCACAGCAAGCGGGAACGGTCGTCTGGACGCTGTCAGCAACGCCCTGCGTCAGTCCAAGCTTTACAGCTTCGACTATACTTTCGTAACTTACGCAGAACATGCGCTGGAAGCGGAATCCAACTCCCGTGCAGCTGCTTATGTTGCCATTGCTGATGCCAACGGCAAAGTTTACTGGGGCGTAGGTATGCATGAAGACATCATTCTGGCTTCCATCAACGCTTTGGTCAGCGCTATAAGCCATTTCATCACAAAATAAATAACAAATGAACGAGCAGGGACAGGTGCCGCATGACAGTTTGTCACACCTGTCCCTTTTTGTACACAAAAGGAGCGATTTTTTATGGGAATGACAATGACACAGAAAATATTGGCTGCCCACGCGGGCCTGGATTCCGTTGTTGCGGGACAGCTCATCCGTGCCAATCTGGATATGGTACTGGGGAATGACATCACCTCCCCTGTTGCCATCAATGAATTTGAAAAAGCCGGTTTCTCCGGTGTTTTTGATAAAAGCAAAGTTTCTATGGTTATGGATCACTTTACACCCAATAAAGATATCAAAGCGGCGGAACAGTGTAAACAGTGCCGCACATTTGCCAGAAAATTCGATCTGGACAACTTCTATGATGTAGGCAATATGGGTATTGAACATGCTCTCCTGCCGGAAAAAGGACTGGTAGCCGCTGGGGAATGTATCATCGGCGCAGACTCCCACACCTGCACTTACGGTGCATTGGGTGCCTTCTCTACGGGCGTTGGTTCCACTGACATGGCTGCCGGCATGGCAACAGGTCAGGCTTGGTTCAAAGTGCCTGAAGCCATCAAATTTAACCTGACAGGTGCATTACAGAAAAATGTCAGCGGTAAGGACGTCATCCTGCATATCATCGGTATGATTGGCGTTGACGGTGCCCTGTACCGTTCTATGGAATTCATGGGCGAAGGTCTGAAAAGCCTGTCCATGGATGACCGTCTGTGTATTGCCAACATGGCCATTGAAGCCGGCGGCAAAAATGGCATCTTTATGGTAGATGAAATCACAAAAGAATATATGAAGGACAAAGTAAACCGTCCTTACACCGTATATGAACCCGATGCAGACGCAGAATATGTACAGACTTATGACATTGACCTGTCTGCCATCAAACCCACCGTTGCTTTCCCTCACTTGCCGGAAAACACCAAAACCATTGACGAAGTGGGTGACGTTCCTATCCAGCAGGTTGTCATCGGTTCCTGCACAAACGGCAGACTGTCCGATATGAAAACAGCGGCTGAGATTCTGAAGGGACACAAGGTTCATAAAGACGTGAGAGCCATCATCATTCCTGCTACTCAGAAAATTTATCGGGAATGCATCAAAGAAGGTTATCTGGATATTTTTGTAGAAGCCGGATGCGTTGTTTCCACACCTACCTGCGGCCCTTGTCTGGGCGGTCATATGGGTATTCTGGCAGAAGGTGAACGCTGTGTGGCAACGACAAACAGAAACTTCGTTGGACGTATGGGGCACGTGAAATCTGAAGTATATCTGGCGAGCCCTGCCGTTGCAGCAGCATCTGCCATCACAGGCAAAATCAGCAGTCCCGATGAAGTGTAAGGAGGTTTTGAACAATGAAAGCAAACGGACGCGTACACAAGTACGGCGATAATATTGATACAGACGTCATCATTCCCGCAAGACATTTGAACACTGCCAATCACAAGGAACTGGCAAGTCATTGCATGGAAGATATTGATACAGAATTTGTCCACAAAGTAAAAGACGGCGACATCATGGTAGGCGGCTGGAACTTTGGCTGCGGCTCCTCCAGAGAACATGCTCCCATTGCCATCAAGGAATCCGGTATTTCCTGCGTCATTGCCAAAACATTTGCCCGGATTTTCTACCGCAATGCCATCAACATTGGCTTGGCCATTCTGGAATGTGAAGAAGCCAGCGATAAAATTCAGGATGGTGACGAAGTTGCCATTGACTTTGATACCGGCATCATCACAAACGTCACCAGAAACGAAACTTATCAGGCACTGCCCTTCCCTGATTTCATCAAAGAAATCATTGCCAAAGGCGGTCTGCTCAATTCCATTCGTTAAGTACAAAAGAGAAAGGGAAATGTCCTATGAAATATAATATTGCTGTCATTCACGGCGACGGTATCGGCCCTGAAGTAGTGGGAGAAGCATTAAAGGTACTGGATACCATCGCCGCGAAATATCATCATGAATTCGTTTATACACCTGTATTGGCAGGCGGATGTGCCATCGACGCCGTAGGAGAATGTCTGCCTCAGGCAACCATTGACGCCTGCAAAGCAGCTGACGCTGTGCTGCTGGGTGCTGTGGGCGGCTGGAAATGGGATACGCTGCCCGGCGACAAACGTCCTGAACGAGCTTTGCTGGGACTGCGCAAGGAACTGGAACTCTTTGCCAATATCCGCCCTGCAATGCTCTTTGACGCATTGGCAGATGCTTGTCCACTGAAACCGGAAATCGTGGAAGGCGGACTGGACATCGTTGTAGTACGTGAATTGACTGGCGGCATCTATTTTGGCGAAAGAGGCACCAAAGAAACAGATCTGGGGCCTGCCGCTTACGATGTGGAACAATATGCGGAAGAAGAAGTCAGAAGAATTGCTGTCACAGCCTTTGATATGGCTATGAAACGGAACAAAAAAGTTACCAGTGTAGACAAAGCCAATGTACTGGAAAGCTCTCGTCTGTGGCGAAGAGTCGTAACAGAAGTGGCAAAGGATTATCCGGAAGTTACACTGGAGCATCTTTACATTGACAATGCAGCGATGCAGCTAGTACGAAATCCAAAACAGTTTGATGTCATTGTCACAGGCAACATCTTTGGGGATATCCTCTCTGATGAAGCCAGCATGATTACCGGTTCCATCGGCATGTTGCCTTCTGCCAGCCTTGCGAAAGGAAATTTCGGTATGTACGAACCAGTACATGGCTCTGCACCGGATATTGCCGGACAGGACAAAGCAAATCCTCTGGCAACTATCCTTTCTGCTGCCATGATGCTGCGCTACACATTTGGACTTTCCGAAGAAGCGGATGCCATCGAAACAGCTGTCAAAGCCGTTCTGGCAAAAGGATACCGTACACCGGACATTGCAACAGAAGGCACCAAAGTTGTTGGTACCAAAGAAGCTGGTGCATTGGTACGGACAGAAATTGAAAATATGTAATATACAAAAAGTGCAAGACCAACAATATGGGTCTTGCACTTTTTTTGGCAATTTTCCGCTAAAATAGAAATCTTTCAATCAAATTCAGTTAATCTCTTATTTGTGTTTCCATTTCCACTCCAAACAAATAGTATGTCCACTTTGTTACTCCTAGAAATTCATCTTCAGGCATAAAATTCCCTTCAATGTCATAGGAATATCCAAGCCCGACATATTTACCAGAACCTCCATCTTGACATAAATTCGTTCCAATACAAAAGACAGGCTTTTGAAACCTATGCAGTCTGCAATAGTCAACAATACCAACAGCAAACCATAATACAACTGCACAGACAACAACTGTCACAGTCACAAAAATTTTCTTCTTATACATATAATCACAGTCCCTTGCCGAATTAACTGCCTTTCTTTATGTGCTTAACCAAATCAATCAACAAACGCTTTTTATCGCCTCGTCATTAGAATATGCTTCTATCTGCAAGGACAAAAACAGAAAACCATTTCATATTTCACTTTATCATATCATAATCAAACGAGTGTTGTCACCAGTCCCATAGTATCAAATGGCTGATCAGAATAGAAATAACGATGCCAATA